>ENA-OQBT01001017-OQBT01001017.1-human-gut-metagenome-genome-assembly--contig:-NODE-1017-length-13204-cov-1.199511_pt1 | contig 13204 bp, 18 predicted proteins | sample MGYA00242749_ERZ504557 | MGnify/ENA primary metagenome ERZ504557 (study PRJEB26092, sample SAMD00036243) | human gut metagenome | host: Homo sapiens | study: EMG produced TPA metagenomics assembly of... | reverse complement strand
ATAGCTTGCTAGGAGAGGGTTCTTATACATCTAAATATAATTTCACTACTGGTACACGTAGTCAAAACGTTGGAGCAAATCAAAATGGAGGGATGAGGTATGCGGAAGAATTAGCAGAAGATTTTTGGAAGGCTAATCCAAATACAAGCGCAACTATAAGCTATCAAACTACCCCTGTCTATAACGCCAATGAAACTATACCTCGTGGATCAATTGTAGACATCAAGTCTTCAGATAATACTCTAAATACTGAGGTAGTTATTATTAATAGCGCAGAGGGATTAGAAATTGACTATGCCTCTGGCACTCCTATTTCATCTACTAGTCAATCAGTACAGTCGGCAGCACCCAAACCAAGTTCATCAGAACCAATACAACAACAGGCTCCCGCAGTTACAGAACCCTCATCACAAGCAACAGCTAGTGATAATTCATATACAACAAATGGTGAATGGTCCGTAGCAGCTCCTGGTATGGTATTTGTTTCTAATAGCAAGAAGTATTACTCTTCAGTAACTAATCCTGGTAATTATCAATATATATCACAAGCAGAGGCGTCTAGTTTCGCAGAGCCAGCGCAAAGAGGGAATCAATACGCCAGACCATAATGAGCTAAAAAACATTTCACATTTCAATTAAATAAAATTAAATTTTTAAGGCACTAAAATGAATGATTAAAGGAAACAATCATGATTACAACCAAAGAAATAAAAAGTCGTTTCGAAAGGACTTATGGTGGAGCGTTTCAAGGTATAGATATTATTACTGACAAAGTTACTGGCGTTCAATATATAGTTGCTACAAAAGGTTCTGAAGGAGGAGGGATGTACCCTTTAATCGATAAAGACGGTAAACCATTGCTAGCTGATGTAGATAATCAAACTCCTTTCGATTAATTTTATGAAATCTATAAATATTAAAAAAATGCTCTTGGAAACTTTAAAATTCTTAACTATGAGGAACAAAACAGCGAGTATGAGGGCATGGTTATAATAACAAAATTGTACGTTCTCGGTTAGCCAAGAAAACACCTAAGAAAGCTGGATACTTTGTTGCATTTTGGGAAAAGGTCAGTCAAGGTGTTAATCAACCATTTTCAGAACTAGATAGTATAGAGGTGCTTGCGATTTTAATAGATGATGAAGATAAGCGCGGGATATTCTTAATTCCAAAAGACTTCGCTGTCAAAAATAAAATTTTATCTAATAAAAGTCAAAAAGGGAAAATGGCTATGAGGTTCTACCCATCTTGTTGTAAAAATTTAAACTCCACTGCGCAAAAAGACTCAAAGCTGGCAACTTAACTATTTTAAAGAATGCTAAAGCATATATTTTTTAGGACCCAAAACAAAAAGCGCTTGAGCGCACGCGAAAGAGGAAAATAAAGTGGACAATATTACGAACGAATCAGATAACCTTATTCAAATTTTTAGTCATAACCCATTAGCACTTATCTCATGTATTATATTGGGTATTGGCTTCTATTTACTTTTGCTAGTAGACAGTTTATTTTAGTTAGAGTGCTTTTAGGAAATGTAAGTTTTATTAAACAACGAATTCTTGGAGTTATTTTTGGAATAGTTGGTGCCTTATTACTTCTTTTTGCAACAGGTAACTTGAATCTTTAATAAAACAAATCACTTGCTCAGCTAATTTTATATAAATATATATCGGCAAAGAGACTTTGATTTGAGAAAAAGAGGTGTGAATATAGTACAACACTTTTTTCATCTCGTGTTGTGTCTTGGAACGAAGCGGAAAGGAATGATTATAACAATGATAACAAAAAAAGAGATAAAAGATCGCTTTGAAAGAACTTCTGGAGGTATTTTAAGCGGTGTAGAAATAATTACTGATAAAAATACTGGCGTACAATATATGGTGGTTAATAAAGATTCTGACGGTTGTGGAATAACACCGTTGATAGACAAGAATGGCAAACCACTGTTAGCTAAACCAGATTCTGAATCGCATTTTGATTTATATTAGTATATAAACTCTAGATAAATTTTGGGATTATACCTGATAAGTCAATTTCGTGCCAACATTTGCCAACAATTAACAAGTGTACTTTTAGGTACGCTTGTTCAGTATGATACTGACAGCATGTAAATTTTGTATGTTGCTAGAATTTGCTGTGTATTTGTAACTACGGAGCTATAACATTTTTGTTTGAATGGGTACACCTCAAAGTTACCCCTGACCGACGTGATGTCGGTATAGCTTTGTCTAGTGTTGATAACCTCCACAACTTTGAGGGCGTTAAAATCTTTACAACCTGAACCGCTATCAGTTTGATTACATTTTGCAATGGGCTTTGTGGTTGTCGTTTGGTTGCGGAATGGTTGACGGCTTCCCCATTTATATGGGGAATAACTACATGTAAATTTTGTATGTTGTTCATACCCTACGTGATGTCGGTATAGCTTTCTGCCACAAGTGGCAAAAACGAAAATTTCGTTGTTGTTATTAAGGGGTCGTGATTCGCGACTTGCTAGGGAGGAACGAATCGGTACCCCCTTTTTTAGGGTCTCCAAAATCTCACTATATTATACAGAAAGAAGTTATATTATTTTATGGAAGTAAAATATAAAAACAAATCAGTCGAAGTATGGGAAATTAGTAAAACAAATTAACAACCTGATTGGGTTAAGCAAGCGTTTAAAGAGAATTATCTTTCTTGGTATGATGATAGATTAAAAATCCTTTTAACTGGTATAAATCCAACAGCTAAAAGAAATATTAAATTGGGAATAATGAACGGTATTTTGAGCGTTGGACAAGGCTTTGGTGGAACTTATGCAATGGGAAATATAGGCGATTTTTTAGATATAACAAACGGTAGGGTAATTTCTAAAAAATATTTTATTAAACACTACTACATTAAAATAGATGATGAGTAAAGTTTATTGGTTTCACTTTTTTCGGAAACCAATAATAGGATATGAACATTTTTGTACAAATCTCTATAGGTTCACTCTAAACGCATAACAGCCAATTTTGCCGACGTTAGCAATAATGAACAAGTAAAAATTTCTTACTAGTTGGATCTAACCCATAAAATAAAACAAGCGTAATTTTCACGCGAAAAAAATGGCTTAATAAAGCTGTTTATCAGATATTTTCTATCAAATCACTCGTATTTTCTAGCGTAAATGGTTTAATTCGGAAAATAAAAAAAGCGCCCTAGTTTGAAATAGGACGCTCAGTGCAAAACTTTAGAAAAAGTTTATGTTTGGAATAAATAGATTATACAACATATTCTATAATTTGTACATTAAAAAGCCACTCGAAAGAGTAGCTTAATACTTGAAAGTAATGACATCTCAAAATCATTATATTTTTTATTCTACACCTTTTTGTATTTGGTTTCAAATTAATAAATAGAGACATGGTTGTTACAAGTTTTATATGCAACTACCTGAGGTCGCATTTTACGACTATTGCCACAATCTAATTAGGACAAGTAACTTTTTACTTTACCTCAACTATCGGAAATTTACGAAAGTTCATATCTGTGAGAATGAAAGGTATGAATATATTTTTTAATTCATATCATCCGTGAAGGAGTATTTCAAACTCCCCAATATAATCAAAGTGGTTTATATCCACTATAAACTTAGAAAGAATTTACACCATGAAAAAAAGACGACGTTATCAAACTATCAGACGGACAAATAGCCACAATTGTTACTGGCGACGAATCTACAACTTTGCAAATTGTTATATTGTTCGGCTCGAAAATGAAGATATAAGAGTGGTTGATAGAAAAACTCTAACGCTTGCGGAATCATTGAAATAATAGTCGTTTATAACAAATTCCCCCTTTTTCCACCAATTCCATAAGTAAATTATTGAATCTTTTTTACTTAACCCCAATACGTGCAAACCTGAACCACGTTAAAAGCTGATAGGAGGTATTTATGGCAGACAATGATAAAACATCTCAAATAAAATTAGATTTTTTAAATACACTTTATAATCTTATCCTTAGTGAGGATATAAAAGAAGAAGAACGTAGAGTGCTGACTAAAGCAAAGAATCTAGTAGAAAAAGGAGAGTATATTCCCAATGTCATCAGACGTATGCAGACAAATTTTACGTTGGATGCCATAAATAGTAACTTATCTCCAAGTGTGAGTGAGTTTTATAGTACATTGCCTAAAATACTTGCAGAGATTCTACCAGCATTTCCAGGTACTGGCTCTAGTTTAGGGATTCCTCTCTAATTATCTTGTTACCCTTGATACCTTATTGTTACTCTTATCTTAGAGAAAGGTAACACTATAAACCCTTATTACATATAGCTTTATAATACTTTGTTACCGTTGATACCGTAAATAATACTATATCAGTTGAGAATTTAATAACTCTATAAACTAATAAACCAGTTAACTAATTAATCGTATAAGCTCTAATAAAAATATTTCTCAATCCTCTTTGCCTTGCCTGACATTAGTACAAAATGGAAAGGAAGAAATAACTATGAATATTAAAGAATATATAAAAAAGACGGTACAAAGGTGTACCGCGCGAACGTCTATATAGGTGTGGACGTCCTGACTGGTAAGCAAGTGCGAACAAGCGTAACCGCAAAAAGTAAAAAGATGTGTGAAACTAAAGCACATCAAGTTATAAACGATTTTATCAATAACGGTCAAACAATTGCAAGAAAAAAAGTTTCTTTTGATAACTTCGAATCTTTGGCTTTAAGCTGGTTTGAAAGTTATAAGCTGACTGTTAAAGCCAACAGCATAAGGATAGTAAACAATAACTTGAAAGTTTATATATTGCCCGAACTTGGCGCGTATAGAGTTGATAGAATTAATCCCGTGTTATTACAAACAATCGTTAATAAATGGGCAAAGAATGCGAACACGGCCGAAATAGTAAACGGCAAGCGCGAACGTGGTAAGTGTAAAGATTATAAAGTTATGGTTAATATCATCAAACGTATCCTTGACTATGGTATACAGTTAGGGGCTATTGAAGAAAATCCAGCTACTAAAGTTTTTCCGCCAAAACTCAAAATTAGAGAAGTTTCAAAAATAAAATACTTTGATAATGAAGAACTTAAACAATTTCTAACATACTTAGACACTTTGGAAACAACGCCAACAAATAAAAGGCGTATAACTTTATACCGCTTTTTGCTTGCTACTGGTTTACGTATCGGGGAGGCTTTGGCGCTGTCATGGTCTGATGTTGATTTTATTGACAAGTCTGTATCTGTGAGCAAAACAATGATACAAGCGCGGGGAGTGCAAAACATGCCCAAAACGAAAGAGAGAAATAGGGCGGTCGCCTTGGACGATGACACTATTAAAATGCTGAAAGAGTGGAAGAAGTGCCAAAATAATAATACTGTTAGGCTTATAGATTTGCCGATATTCTCGTACAATGGGAAGACATACACTTATATAAATGAAGTAACTCAACTAAAAAAACATTTTGCGCGTGCCAACGTTCCTAACATTGGATTTCACGGTTTCCGTCATACTCATGCCAGCCTTTTAATGAACAACGATGTAAACCCTAAAGAGATACAAAGACGGCTAGGACATGCCGACTATGCTATCACAATGAACACATACAGCCACTTATCCAAAAGTAAAGAAAAAGAAACCGCAGAAAAGTTCGGCGACATCTTAAAAGCATTATAATTTTTTGTGTAACGTATTAAAAAGCGTAAAAAAATAGCGTTGGTTTCTGTATGGTACTTATATATCAAGGGTCTAAGCTCTTTATATATTCATTGTTCAAGTGAATATACTTATGAATTATCAGATACGAGCTTTGGCTGTTCTGAATGTGGAAATGAATTTACTCTTGAGGAAATTGAGGCAGCTGGAAAATTTATTGTCCTTGATAGTTTAGGAAATGAGTTAGAAACTGGGGATGACCTTGTTATTGTGCAAGATTTGCCAGTTAAGGGAATGCCAAAACCAATTAAGCAGGGAACAAAAGTGAAAAACATTCGCATTAATCCAGAAGGGAAAAATGAACATTTTATTGATTCAAAAATTCCGGGCTTTGGAGCAATTGCTTTGAAGGGTTCAGTTGTTAAGAAAGCATAAAAAAATAATCAGAGTAATTTCTGATTATTTTTTACTGACAGAGCTTTCTGTCAGTAAATTTTGCTGATAAAATCTCTGTCAGCAAATTATATTTGATTTTTGAAGCATTTAACCTTATATATTGGTATAATAAAAGTATGAAATTAACAGATTCAGTGCAATTTTTAAAAGGTGTGGGACCGAAATCTGTGGAAAATTTCCATAAGTTAGGAATTTTCACGGTTCAAGATTTATTGCTTTATTTCCCTTTTCGTTATGAAGATTTCGCAAGTGTTCGGTTTTGAACTTGTTGACGGAGAAAAGCAACAATATTGGAACGGTAGTGACACCAGCTAATGTCCAGTATTACGGATTTAAACGTAATCGACTTTCATTTAAAATTAAAGAAGGTGAGGCCGTGGTTGCTGTCAGCTTTTTAATCAACCTTATTTGGCTGACAAAGTGGAAGTTGGTAAGGAAATTGCAGTTTACGGAAAATGGGAGCAGGCAAAGCAACAACTGATGGGGATGAAGGTTGTGGCTCAGGTGGACGATGGCTTAGAACCTGTTTATCATTTGGCAGCGGGTATGAAACAAAGTCAATTGGTCAAAGTAATTCATCAGGTTTTTGAATCAGACCTTCTATCAGAATTACCTGAGAACTTACCAGAATTTTTGATTAAAAAATATCGTCTGATGAACCGGCAAGAAGCCGTTTTGGCTATGCATTTTCCTGAAGATATGGAAGCTCATAAGCAGGCTTTACGTCGTGTAAAATTTGAAGAATTATTCATGTTTCAGTTGAAATTACAGGCCTTAAAAAATAAAGAAAAATCAGGCCGAGCAGGATTAGAAGTTGTTTTTGAGCAAGGAGAAATTGATCAGAAGATTTCTGAATTACCTTTTGAACTGACAGGTGCTCAATTAAGCGCTTTGTCAGAGATTCTGACGGATATGAAATCTCCTTATCACATGAATCGACTTTTGCAAGGTGATGTGGTTCTGGTAAAACAAATTGTTGCTTCCCTTGCCATGTACGCGGCTTGTTTGGCGAATTTTCAAGCAGCAATTATGGTACCAACGGAAATCCTTGCCCGTCAGCATTTTGCAAACTTGAAGCTCTTTTTCCAGAATTGCAAATTTCACTTTTGGTTTCGGGTTTGAAAGTGGCAGAGCGCCGCGAGATTTTGGCTGATTTAGTTAGTGGTCATACACATATGGTAGTTGGAACTCATGCGCTAATTCAAGAAGGGGTTGATTTTTATAATTTGGGTTTGGTGATTACAGACGAACAACACCGTTTCGGAGTCAATCAACGAAAAATTTTACGAGAAAAAGGGCAAAATCCAGATGTTCTAATGATGACAGCTACACCCATTCCAAGAACGCTTGCGATTACGGCTTTTGGGGATATGGATGTTTCAATTATTGATGAACTACCCAAGGGACGTCAACCCATTACTACAAGGTGGGTCAAACATGAACAATTTTCCGAAGTTTTAAGTTGGATAAAAGCAGAGGTTGCTAAAGATTCACAGGTTTATTTTATTTCACCTTTAATTGAGGAAAGTGAAACGTTGGACCTGAAAAACGCAGAAGCTCTTTTTGCGGAATTAAATGAATACTTTGGATTATTTGCCAAAATTGGTCTTTTACATGGAAAAATGAAAAATGATGAAAAAGACCAAATCATGCAAGAATTTAAGGCTAAAAAATTAGATATTTTGGTTTCAACAACAGTGATTGAAGTGGGAGTTGACGTTCCTAATGCTACCATTATGGTGATTATGGATGCTGACCGCTTTGGACTTTCGCAGCTTCACCAATTGCGTGGTCGTGTTGGTCGGGGAACAAAAAAATCTTATGCCATTTTAGTAGCAAATCCTAAGTTCCGATTCAGGAAAACAACGGATGAAAATTATGATAGAAACACAAAATGGTTTTATTTTAGCCGAAGAAGAATTTGAAAATGCGTGGTTCTGGAGAGATTTTTGGACTTCGTCAGTCAGGACTTCCAGAATTTATTGCGGCTGATTTAGTCAATGATTATAATATTTTAGAAGTGGCTAGAAAAGAAGCAGTTGAAATTTTTAAAAATGCAGATGAGTTTCCTTGATTTGATTGCTCAAGTTAATGTTGACGGGGGCTTTGATTGATGAGTAAAATGGATAATGAAAAATTAGACCACTTGATTTTAGAAACGTGGACAGATTTTATTGACTTAAAAAATAAGGCTGAGCTGTCAGAAGTTTTGATTCCAAATAGTATGCCACTTTTGTGGTTTGGTGACTTAGCCAAATATGAAAAATCAGACTTAAAAATACTGACCGTCAGTAAAAATGCATCTTATGCCGAATTTGGTGAAAATCAGCGTTTTGAAAAATCGCTGACAGAACTTTCGTCAGTAGCTGATGAAGCTTTATTGGGATTGATCAACTGACAGATAAAGGGGCTAAATTTAATTTACCAACACTTCCTTTTCCTGCTATTCGCTATTTGAATTTTGCTGATAATGAAATTTTAGCAATTTTGCATGCAGTGCGTGATGGAGTTTCTTTCGATGAAAGTTTAACAATCAGTTCTAATGAACTTCTTCAAAGACCAGAAGCTTATGAGACTTACTTCCTGAAATATTTTCCACAGGCTTTGAAAAATCTGTCAGCATTAACAGCAAAGATTGCTTATCAGTTCGATGAAAAAATTGGAGCTCCTAGATTCGATAAGAAGAGACAGGCAGTTGAACATTTACGAGAAGAAGCGACTTTAGGTTTGTCAGCTCGACTTGAAGAAAAAAAATTTACTGACAGAAGTCTCGTCAGTAAATTTGCAAGATTTGTCAGTTTATCAAGAACGTTTAGAAAAAGAGTTGTCAGTCATTCATCAAATGGGATTTGATGACTATTTCTTGATTGTCGCGGATTTGTTGCGTTATGCCCGTGAACAAGACATTTATTGTGGAATGGGGCGTGGTTCAGCGGCCGGCTCCTTAGTTGCCTATGTTTTAGGAATTACACAAGTTGACCCTGTTCAACATAATCTTTTCTTCGAACGTTTTTTGAATCCAGAACGTGTGGCCATGCCCGATATTGACATTGACATGCCAGATGACCGTCGTGCTGAATTATTGGCTATATGAAAAACAGATATGGTTCAGACCATGTCGCACAAATTGTTACTTTTCAACCTTGGGTAAAAGACAGGCGCTTAGAGATGTTGGTAAAGCTTTTGGAATGAACTGAAGCTGAAATTATCCAATTTGACTCGGATGCTTGTGCGTCGTTTTGGAACTTTGGCTGATGAGTATGAAAATAATCAACGTTTTAAAGCTGAAGTGTTAAAAAATGGAAAATTGAAAAGAATTTATGAAGTTGCAAGACGAATTGAGGGAATGCCCCGTCAGACTTCAACACACGCTTCAGGTGTCGTTCTTTCTGAAGAATCTTTGGTGAATTATGTATCATTAAAACCGTCAGAAGATTTGGCTTTGACGCAATATGAGGCGCCAGATGTTGAAGCAATTGGACTTTTGAAAATTGACTTTTTGGGATTACGTAATTTAACAATAATTTCTAGATTACGTGATTTGGTGAAAAGACGTCAAAAAATTGATATTGATCCACTAAAAATAAATTTGGAAGATGAAGACACATTGGCCTTTTTCGGCTGGAAACACCATGGGAATTTTTCAGTTTGAAAATCCACAAATGCGACGTTTTTTAAGAAATCTTGCCCCAAGTAAATTTGATGATATTGTGATGCAACTTCAATTTTCCGTCCTGGTCCATCACAGTTTATTCCACAATTTGTTGCTCGACGACATGGGAAAGAAATTGTGCCTACTGTGGATGATTCTATTAGTGAAATCTTAAAGCCAACATACGGAATTATGATTTATCAGGAGCAAATTATGCAGGTGGCTCAAGCTTTTGCTGGCTTTTCTCTTGGGAAAGCTGACCTTCTTAGACGAGCAATTTCTAAGAAAAAAGGGTCTGAGTTAGAAAAGTTGCGTGAAGATTTCTTAGATTCAGCAAGCCATAATGGACATTCTAAAGAAAAAGCAGAAGAAATCTATGACTTAATTGAACGTTTTTGCTAATTATGGTTTTAACCGTTCACACGGTTTTGCTTATGGGGCACTTGCTTTTCAAATTGCTTATTTTAAGGCACATTTTCCTGATGAATTTTATGAAATTCAATTACGTGATCGCAAACGTGAAGTAATGATTTTAGATGCGTTAGAAAATGGGTTTGAAATAGAAAAACCAAGCATCAATCTGATGAAAATTGGCGATTTTGTAAAAAATAAAAAGATTCGTTTAGGATTGGCTCACGTTCAAGGAATTTCTCGTGATTTAGCAAAATGGATTGTTGAAAATCAATCATATAAGAATTTGGCAGATTTTGTTGAGAAATTACCCAATAATTTTCATAAAAAAGAAAACATTCTCCCTTTGATTCAGATTGGAGCCTTTGATTATGCAGATTCAAATCGAGGGAAATTAGCTTATAATTTGGCTGACCATGCTAATTTATTAAATTATTATAGTGATGATATTTTTATGGCAAGTTCTGGTGGGGGCTTTGCCTATCATGAGGCAGAAGATTATTCAGAAACTGAAAAATACGATTTTGAAAAAAATTTATTAGGAATTGGGGTAACACCACATCCTTTGCAAAATCTAGCTCGCAGATTTGAAGGTAATTTTACACCTATTGCTCAACTTGTGAAAAATAGGCGAATGACTATCTTGGTTGAAATCAATTACATTAGAACGCATCGGACTAAGACAGGGCAAACAATGGCCTTCTTAACAGTATCTGATAGTCGTGAAAATTTTGATGTGACACTTTTTCCAGAGATTTATCGTCAATTTTCTGGTGAGCTTGAACAAGGGAAATTTTATCTCATCAGTGGAAAAGTAACAGAACGTAATGATGAATTACAGCTGGTTACTGACCGAATAAGTCCAGCTTTAGAAACGGATAGAAAACTTTGGCTAAATTTAAGAGATGATAAGTATAATCAAAAAATTTCACAAATTTTGCGTGAATTTCCGGGCTCTCATCAAGTGATTCTTCACTATTCAAATTTGAAAAAACAATCCAAACAAAAATTTATGTGGAAGAATCGGAGATTTTACAAAAAAGGCTAGAAGGGTATGTTATAGCTGGTATTTATAAATAAAAAACCCGTTCATCCGAACGGTTTTTTATCTTATCCCACATAAAGGTAAACAGAGAAGAACATGAGCATTGCAGCCAGTAAAACAAAGAGGTGCCATACCACATGGGCAAAAGGAAATTTAAAGTGATAGATGAGTGCTCCAACAGAATAAACAACGCCACCAGCGACTAAAAGCCAGAAACCTACGGGATCCAGGGCATTCCATAAAGGATAAATGACAATTAAAATCATCCAACCAAGAACGACGTATAAAACGGTTGATAATTTTGGTGTTTTACCCCATTTTGGTAAGTATATTGATGTTAAAACAATCCCTAAAATAGAACATATCCAAATAACTGCTAGGACAATCCAACCTAGCCAATTGTTTAAAGCAACTAAACAGTAAGGGGTATAAGTTCCAGCAATCAAAAAGAAAATTCCGTTGTGGTCAAAAACTCGAAAGACTTTGACTGCTTTAGTAAAATGTAAACCGTGCGCTAAAGTTGAACATAGAAAAAGAATGACTAACGAAGCTCCATAGATTGTAAAAGCAACCACTTCAAGTGCAGAACCAGATGCGGCACCTTTAATGACAAGGAGAACTAATGCTGCAATTGCTAGACCAGTTCCTGCTCCATGAGTAACTGCATTGAAAATCTCATTGAGAATCTGATAGGTTTTTGAACCTTGTGTTTCTTCCATTTGGTCTCTCCAATTTATTGATTTATTCAGCTTTTGAGCAATTTTTAATTTGTTTTTGGAATCAAAAAAATAATATTATCAACCTTTTTTGCTCTTTCCAACTGAAAATTTGTTATAATATATGATAGCACAAATTGTATAGAAAAGGAATTGGACTGCCGACTTTCTCTTATGAGAAAAATGGGAGTTCAGATAGTAAATATGCCAATAAAAATTGTGACAGATTCATCCATTACGATTGAGCCAGGAATTGCTCGTGAACTTGACATTACTATTGTTCCGTTGTCAGTAACGATCGATGGAACAATGTATTCAGACGACGACTTGAAGTTTGAAGATTTCATGGTCAAAATGGCTGCATCAAAAAACTTGCCTAAAACAAGTCAGCCACCAGTTGGTGTTTTTGCCGAGGTTTATGAAAAAATTGCTGCTGAGGATGATGAGAGTTATCTCCATTCATTTTAACAGAAGCATTGTTCAGGAACAGTAGAAGCAGCACGCCAAGGGGGGAATGCTTTCAGGTCGTAACGTAACGGTCATTGATAGTGACTTTACTGACCAAGCACAAAAATTACCAAGTGGTTGAAGCAGCGCGCCTAGCAAAAGCAGGAGCATCTAAAGAAGAAATTTTAGAAAAAATTAAAGCCTATGAGATAATTCTCATTCACAGACATAAAAATCCAGACCCAGACGCCATTGGTTCTCAAGCAGGACTCCGAGCAATTCTGAGAGAAAATTTCCCCGAAAAAAGAATTTATGCAGTTGGTTATGACGAACCAACCTTAACCTATTTAGCTGAAATGGATTTGGTCGAACTTAGAGAAGATGAAAAATATCTTTCTATAGTTTGTGATACAGCAAACACACCACGAATTGACGATGAGCGCTACAAAAATGCTGATTTTCTAATTAAAATTGACCACCATCCAAATGATGATGCTTATGGAGATTTGTTGCTAGTGGAGCCTGAACGTAGCTCAGCATCAGAAATTGTTGCCGATTTTGCCTTTGAAACAGGTCTTAAATTGAATGCAGAAGCCGCCCGCCTCCTTTATGCGGGAATTATTGGAGATACTGGACGTTTCTTGTATCCAGCCACTTCGCCGAATACCTTAAAAGTAGCTTCAAAATTAGCAGAATTTCCATTTGACCGTCCAGCTTTAGGACGAGAAATGTCGTCATTTGATATGAAAGTTGCTCGCTTACAAGGATTTGTTTATGAAATATGGAAGTTTCAGAAAAAGGAGCTGCACGTGTTTTATTAACTCAAGAAATTTTGA
>ENA-OQBT01001016-OQBT01001016.1-human-gut-metagenome-genome-assembly--contig:-NODE-1016-length-13211-cov-2.665011_pt1 | contig 13211 bp, 20 predicted proteins | sample MGYA00242749_ERZ504557 | MGnify/ENA primary metagenome ERZ504557 (study PRJEB26092, sample SAMD00036243) | human gut metagenome | host: Homo sapiens | study: EMG produced TPA metagenomics assembly of... | reverse complement strand
CCGGGCCCGGCCGTCGGCCCGCACGACATTGCCATCGCCATCGTCGGTGCCGTCTTCAAGAACGGCTATGTCAAGAACAAGGTCATGGAATTCGTCGGTCCTGGCGTCGCTTCCATGACGACGGATTACCGCAACAGCGTCGACGTCATGACGACGGAGACGACCTGCCTGTCGTCGGTATGGCGGACCGATGAAGACACCAAGCCTATTTGACCCAGCACGGCCGCGGTGATGCCTATAAGGAATTGAATCCGGCCGACGTCGCCTACTATGACGGTATGATTTACATCGACCTGAGCACGATCAAGCCGATGATTGCCATGCCCATGCATCCCAGCAACGCCTTTACCATCGATGAGCTCAATGCCAATCTGGAAGATATCCTCCACGAAACAGAAGAAGCCATCAACGGCCGCATGAGCAATAAAGATTTGAAATACAGCCTGACCGATAAAATCCAAAAAGGGAAACTCCAGGTCCAGCAGGGTGTCATCGCCGGCTGTGCCGGCGGCAACTACAGCAATGTCATGGCTGCTGCCCACATCCTGAAACAGGCTTCCTGCGGCAACGGCAACTTTACCCTTGATGTCTATCCGTCGTCGCAGCCGGTCTACCTCGACCTGGTCCGCAAAGGTGCTGTCGCTTCCCTCCTGGAAGCCGGTGCCATCTTCAAGACGGCTTTCTGCGGCCCCTGCTTCGGCGCAGGCGATACGCCGGCCAATAATGCCTTCAGCATCCGCCATACGACGCGTAACTTCCCGAACCGCGAAGGTTCCAAGCCGGGCAACGGCCAGTTCGCTTCCGTCGCCCTCATGGATGCCCGTTCCATCGCCGCGACAGCAGCCAATGGCGGCGTCCTGACGTCGGCCGAAGGTTATATGGACGACTACGTCGAAACACCTTACGATTACGATGACCAGCCCTATGCTACCCGCGTCTACCAGGCTTCGGCCAGGCCGATGAAGGCGCTTCCCTGGTCTATGGCCCGAACATCAAGGATTGGCCGGACATGGAACCCCTGGCCGATTCGGTCCTGCTCAAGGTCTGCTCGAAAATCCTCGACCCGGTCACGACGACAGACGAACTCATCCCGTCTGGCGAAACGTCGTCGTACCGGTCCAATCCCCTGGGCCTGGCGGAATTTACCTTGTCCCGCCGCGATCCGGAATACGTCGGCCGCGCCAAAGCCGTCGACAAAGTTGAACGGGCCCGCCTGGCCGGCGACTGCCCGGCCGGTGTCGATCCGGCCTTGAAAGACGTCTTTGCCGTCTTGCGCGCTCATTTCGGCGACGTTTCCATGAAAGACGTAGAAATCGGCAGCATGATCTACTGCATCAAGCCCGGCGACGGTTCGGCCCGCGAACAGGCTGCCAGCTGCCAGCGCGTCCTCGGCGGCCTGGCCAACATCTGCCAGGAATATGCGACCAAGCGCTATCGTTCCAACGTCATCAACTGGGGTATGCTGCCCTTCCAGATGGAAGCGAACCGGACTTTGAAATCGGCGATTACATCTATGTACCGGACGTCAAAAAAAGCCCTCGACGGCGATATGAAAGCATCAAGGCTATGTCGTCGGCAAGGACTTGCGCGAATTGTCGCTGTACATCGCTCCCATGACGGACGATGAAAAGAAAATCGTCAAAGCCGGCTGCCTCATCAATTACAATAAGAACCGCTGATTCATTCATCGAAACTGTCGGGAAAAGCGCGGCTTCCTTCTTTTGGGGACGTGTGGTAGTGATTTTTCCAGGCCCGGTAGAACGTCGAATAATTGGTGAATCCGCAGTCATAGCAGATTTCCGTCAAAGCCCGCCCCTCCTGCATGAGGTGGCGGGCTTTTTGCAGCCGTTTCGTCGTGATGTAGCTGGCGGCGGTCATGCCCGTCTCGGCCTTGAAGAGGTGCATGAGGTAATCGGGACTCATGAAAAAGGCCGCGGCCAGGCTGGAAATGGACAGGTCGCCGCTCAGGTTTTCTTCGATATAGGCCAGGATGCGGCGTATCTTTTCATTCTGATGGCCTTTCTGGACGACGTGGAGCTTGTCTTTCTGCAGGGCCCGCGTCAGGTGGATCATGAACTCCGTAAACAGCGTTTCCTGCAGGAGCGGGCTTTCCGGGCCCATGTCGGCCCAGGCCCGGCGCAGGCGGCACGATACATTGTATAAATTGTCCGCTTCCTGGGGCTGGCGCAGGATGGGTGCGTTTTCCCGCGTGAATATCTGCCCGGCCGGACAGCCGCGGCGTTCATAGCCTGTAAATAAGATGGAGAAATATAGGCTATGATGCGTTCGTAGACGGCATCGCCATAGATGATAGGGCGGTGGATCCTGCGGCCGGGATGACGACGATGTCGAAGGGCTGCAGGTCGTAAGCCGTCCCTTCCACGTCATACGACACATGGCCCCGGAAGAAAAGGGTAATCTTGTCGAAGTCGTGATAATGATAGGGGCAGGTCCACTGCCGCTTGTCCGAGAGATGGAAGAGTTTCAGTTTTTCTGCTAAATAACCGGTTTTCTGAGCCATGGCCGTGTCACCTCGCCTGATATGCGTATAACAGGATTTGCAATATAAACAGCATTATTTTCATATATTTGCCACTTTCCGCTATTGTATAATAACAACTGTAAGGATTCAAGTAAGCAATGAAATCAGAAATAGATATTTTTTATGGAGGACTCAACTATGAAATTCGTAAAAATGCACGGTTTAGGCAATGACTTCGTCTTTTTGGAAGATAAGAACGGCGCTGACAAGGATTTTTCCCAGCTGGCCATCAAGATGTGCGCCCCTCATACGGGCATCGGTGCCGACGGCATCATCGTCATCGTGCCGAGCGATAAAGCCGACGTCCGCATGCGCATCATCAATGCCGACGGCAGTGAAGCGGAAATGTGCGGCAACGGCATCCGCTGCTTTGCCAAATACGTCTACGACAACGGCATCATCGACAAGAAAGAATTTGCTGTCGAAACCTGGCGGGCATCATGAAACCAAAAGTCACTGTCGGCGACGACGGCAAAGTCAGCCTGGTCACGATCAACATGGGCAAACCCTTTACCGACCGCGCCCAGATTCCCATGGAAGGCCCGTTGGGTCCGGTCATCGACGAACCCATCGACATCGACGGCAAGACCTATAAGATCACCAGCCTGCTCATGGGCGTCCCCCACACCATGACTTACGTCAAGGATGTCGATGCCGTCGATCTCCATGAATTGGGCCCGAAATTTGAAACGTATAAAGCCTTCCCGCGTAAGACCAATATGAACTTCGTCCAGGTCATCGACGACCACACCATCAAAGTCCATACGTGGGAACGCGGTGCCGGGGCCACCCTGGCCTGCGGAACCGGCTCCTGCGCCTGCGCCGTCGGCTCTTTCCTGAACGGCTTCACCGGCCGCAGCGTCGACGTCCAGCTCTACTTGGGCACGCTGCACATCGAATACAACGAACAAGACGGCAACGTCTACATGACCGGCCCGGCCGCCGTCACCTTCACTGGCGATTGGCTGGGGGATTAGGGTCGCGGGGCGGCCCGCTGTTAGCAGCTAGCAGTCAGCCGTTCGTAGGGGCTCGCATGTGGTGTCCCCTACACTGTAAAATACGAATCACTAAAAAGGGCTACTATCTACTAGCCACTAACCACTTAAAAGGCGCTGTCTTCATGCGACAGCGCCTTTTTTTCACAGACAGGAGAAAAAAATGGACATGTTTTCTATCTGCAAGGGGGCCTTTGTCGACAGGCCCAACCGCTTCATCGCCCATGTCGCTTTGGATGGGGATATCGCAACTTGTCATATGCCAAATCCAGGGCGAATGTGGGAATTGCTCTTTCCCGGCGTCACGGTCTATGTCCGGCCGGCGACTAATCCCAAGCGGCGGACGGCTTACGACGTCGTCGGCATCGAGCGCGACGGCATCCCGATTCTGCTCGATACGCAGTACAATAATGATACGGCGGCCTGGCTGGTCCAGGAACACCGCATCCCCGGCTGGGAAGACTGGGACCTCATCCGCCGGGAAGTCACCGTCGGCGACAGCCGCTTCGACCTCCTCCTGGGACGGGGAGAAGAACGCTTTTTCGTCGAAGTCAAGTCGTGTACCCTTTTCAGCCGAAACGGCGCCATGTTCCCCGATGCCGTCACCGAACGGGGCCGAAAGCATATCCTGGAACTAGCCGCCATGAGTCGTCAGGGCATCCATACGGCGTCTTGTTCCTGGTCCATTGGGACCGGGCCCGCTGGTTCCTGCCGGATTATCATACGGATCCGGCCTTTGCCCAGGCTTTTTATGAAGCGGCACCGCACCTGGACTGGAAAGCCCTGGCCCTGCACTGGGACGGCTCCTTTTCCTGGCCCGGCGTAGCCGGTGTGTTAGCGTATCCCCAGGCTATCCTGGAACGGGAGAATCACGACGCGGTGATTATACATTCATCCTGCACCTGCCAGAAACGAAGGATATCGTCATCGGTTCCAAAGGGAGCTTCCATTTCCCGGCCGGCTACTATGTCTATACCGGGTCGGCCCGGAAGAACCTGGCTGCCCGCCTGGCCCGGCACACGCCGCAAGCGCAAGAAGATGCACTGGCATATCGATTACCTGCGGCAGGAAGCGGACGTCGTCGCCGCCCTGCCCATCCGGACGGCCGATGACCTGGAACACGACCTGGCACGGGCCGTCGGCGCCGTTTCCGACTGGTCCATTGACGGCTTTGGCTGCACGGACTGTACGTGTCCGTCCCATCTCTTCGGCTTTACGGTCAATCCCATCCATTACCGGCCTTCATCCAGATTGTCGAAGATTTCCGCATGAACCGCCTAGACTCGTCTATTTTTTATGCTATAATGGGGTAAATCACAATTTGCTAGGGGGAGATAAAGACATGGAACGCGCACAAGCATTGGCTTTATTGCAAAAATATAATCAGGAACCGTTTCACATCATGCATGCTCTGACCGTCGAAGGCGTCATGCGCTGGTATGCCCAGGAACTGGGCTATGGCGACGACGTCGATTTCTGGGGACTCGTCGGCCTGCTCCACGATGTGGATTTTGAAAAATATCCGGACCAGCACTGTAAAAAGGCGCCGGAACTGTTGAAAGAAATCGATGCCGACGACGCTTTCATCCACGCTGTCGTCTGCCATGGCTATGGCATCTGTGTCGACGTCGCACCGGAACACTTGATGGAAAAAGTCCTCTTCGCGGCCGACGAATTGACGGGCCTCATCTGGCTGCCGCCAAAATGCGTCCGTCCAAAAGCACGAAAGACATGGAAGTCAAGAGCCTGAAGAAGAAATTCAAAGATAAGCGCTTCGCCGCTGGCTGTTCCCGGGATGTCATCAAACAGGGGGCAGAAACCCTGGGCTGGGACCTGAACGACCTCTTTGAAAAGACGATTTTAGCTATGCGCTCCTGTGAAGACGGCGTCCGCAAGGAATGTCTGGAACTGACAGGCGTAGAAGAATAAATAGGAGGAAACCACTATGAAATTACGTAAAATGATGATGACCACTGTAGCCGCAGCCATGCTGACCCTCAGCGCTGCCGGCGCATCCTTCGCATCGGGCTTGGGCACGATCAATGCCGGTGCTCTCTTGCAGCAGCATCCGCAGTACGCTAAGACCATGGCTGCTTGGCAGTCCGACGTCAAATCGGCTCAGCAGGATTTCCAGAAAGAATTAAAAAAGACCAACGACAAGGCCGCTCAACAGGCACTGGTACAGAAATATAACACCAAACTGAACCAGCAGCGCATCGCCCTGTTCTCGCCCTTGGAAAAGGATATCCTCGCTAAGACCCAGGCCGTCCAGAAAGAAAAAGGCTGGACTACGTCGTCCTCTCGGGCTCCGTCGTCATCGGCCAGGCCCAGGACATCACCAAAGACGTCGCTGCTAAATTGAAATAATACCCATAGCCACTAACCACTTAAAAGGACTTGTCGCATGGCGGCAAGTCCTTTTGCATTCATGGAATTTCCAAAACGGGCAAAAAGCGCAAAGGTTGTCTTAGGGCGTTATCTTTTATTCCCTATGGCTCTAACGTATGATAAGAGTACGAAATGAGTCATTCGGAAACTAAAAGAAAAGGAGAACAAGTAGATGGAAATTGTTGCTATCGTCCTAAGTTTATTTTTACTTGTCACATTTGCTTATCGCGGATTCTCGGTTATTTTGTTTGCGCCGATTTTCGCCCTCTTTGCAGCCAGCTTTTCGGGGCTGCCGATTTTACCGGGGTATACGGAATTGTTCATGGCTAAAGCCGTTACCTACATCAAATCCTTCTTCCCGGTCTTCCTCCTCGGTGCCGTTTTCGGCAAGGTCATGGAAGAAACGGGCATGGCCCGCAGTATCGCTATGGAAACAATTAAGCTCATCGGGAAAGATAAGGCTGTCTTCGCCGTCGTCTTCGCCTGCATGATCCTCTGCTATGGCGGTATTTCCATGTTCGTCTGTGCTTTTGCTGTTTATCCCTTCGCTGCCGCTCTGTTCCGCGAAGCTGATATTCCGAAACGTTTGATTCCGGCCTGCTTCGTTGCCGGCGTCTTCACGGCTACCATGGACTGCTATCCTGGTTCGCCGCAGATCCAGAACATCATCCCGACGATTTATTTGGGAACGACGACTTTTGCCGCTCCAATCTTAGGTTTGATTTGCGGTACTTTATTGATCGTCCTCTGCTTCATTTACCTCGAATTTCGCCGCAAACAGATGGCCCGTTCCGGCGAAGGCTATGGCAACCATACCCTCAATGAAACGGTCATCGATCCGGAAGCTTCTCTTCCGCCCTGGCAGTTGTCCATCATTCCGCTCATCGTCGTCCTGGTCCTGAACTTCTACTTCTCCATGATTTTCCAGTGGGATGAATCCTTATTAGAACCGTTCCGCGCCATGAACGTGCCCCTGTTGGCCAAAGGCGTCCACAACGTCGTCGCTATCTGGGCCCTGGTCCTCGGCCTCTTGGCTGCTATCATCATCGCCGCTGCAACGGGACGCAAATTCATGTCCAAGAACACCAGCGTCAAAGCTGCTCTCAATGCCGGCGCCTTAGGTTCCCTGCTGGCAATCATGAACACGGCATCGGAAGTTGGTTACGGCAACGTAATTTCGTCCTTGCCGGGCTTCCTGGAAGTCGCTGATGCCCTCCTCGGTATCGGCCAGGGCATGCCGTTGTTCAACGTCGCCTTGATGGTCAACATCCTGGCTGGTATCACCGGTTCTGCTTCCGGTGGTTTGAGTATCGCCCTCGATATCTTTGGTCAGCACTTCCTGGCAGAAACAGCTGCTGTCGGTATTCCGGCTGAAGTCGTCCACCGTATTGCAGCCATGGCTTCCGGCGGTATGGACAGCCTGCCCCATAACGGCGCTGTCATCACGACCTTGGCTATCTGCGGTCTGACTCATCGCGAAGCTTATAAGGATATGTTCGCCATTACCCTCTTGAAAGTAGTCGTCGCCTTCTTCGGCGTATTCTTCTACATGTTAACTGGTATTGTATGATTGGTTATTAGCGGGCCGCCCTTTGGGACGGCCCCTACAAATGCTAACCACTAGCCACTAACCACTCAAAAAGGCGCTGTCTTCGAGGACAGCGCCTTTTTCATTTCCCTTCTTTCAAATCAGCGGCACAGACTTTTCCGATGCGTGTGAGCAGGTTCAGTAGTTCCTCCCGCTCTTCTGGCTTAAAATCTTTAAAGACCATGTCGTTCAGTTCTTCGATACGCTTCTGGACCGGTTCTTTGATGGCCATGCCGGCAGCCGTCGGTTTGACGCGGATGCTGCGGCGGTTATTGGGGTCGAGGATGCGGTCGATGAGGCCTCGCTTCTGCATCCGGTCGAGGACGCCGGAAATGGTGGAGTTTTCGACGCGCAGGATGTTGGCAATTTCCTTCGGCGTCAGCGTTTCATCTTTCCAGAGACAGGCCAGGACGCCGTATTGTCCCGGTGTGATGCCGAACTCGGAAAGGTTTTCGGAGAAGATCAAAAAGACTTCATGTTGTGAAATGGTTAGCAAAAAATTAATGCATCTCGTGTAATCCACAGGATATCTGCCTTCCTTCTGACAATATTTCGTATTCCTAATTAGTTTACATTTTATCATATTTTTGCATATCTATCTAGTAAGTAGCTTTTATTTTTGCCTTGCCGTATAATAAATGTGAAAACATGCAAAGGAAGGGTTCTATGAAACGCAAGCAGATTTTTGGCTTTGATTATACCAATAACGAGTATATGAAAATCTTCATGTACCTTCTCGTCGGCGGCTCGGCGGCTCTCTTGGAATGGTCGCTTTTTTATATTTTCTTCCGGCTGTTGTCAGCCGGTGCTGTGTTTTCGATGCAGACGCAGACCGTCCTGGCTGCGACGACCCTGGCTTTTGCCTCGTCGACGCTATATCATTATGTGCTCTGTAACCGCTTTGTCTTCGACAGCGGCAGCCGCTATCACCGCGGGACGGAAGTGTCCCTGGTCTTCGTTGTCAGTACCATCGGCCTGGGCTGGAATCTCCTGCTCATGTGGCTGTTTACGTCACCGGCTATTTTAGGGCTGAATCCGATGGTGTCGAAAATCATGGCCAGTGCCATCGTTACCGTTTGGAATTATGTGTCGCGTAAGAAATGGATTTTTAAGTAAGGGGGTGTCTCTATGGCACGAGCAGCACGCGTTATGGAAATTTTACAAGATATGATTCATATTGACAGCGAGACGAATACGCCTAAAGAACGACAGATGGAATTGTACCTGCAGCAGTTCTTTTCTCATCTCGATGGCGTCGCCAGCGGCCTCATCCACGTACCCGACGATAATTGCCAGCGGTCTGTCGTCCACAGCCTCGTCCGCGGCAGTACGGGCCATACGGTCATTTTCATGAATCATCACGATGTCGTCGACGTAGAGTCCTATGGCTATCTGCGGGACCAGGCCTTTGACCCGCAAGGCTGTATAAGGCACTGGAACGGGCTCCGCTCAGTGAGGACGTGCGCCGGGACTGGGAAAGCGGGGAATGGCTCTTTGGCCGCGGCTCCTGTGACATGAAAGGCGGCGCGGCCGCGCAATTAGCCGTCTTTGAGGATTATGCAGCCCATCCGGGCAAGGCCAGCCTGATTTATTTATCCCTGCCCGATGAAGAAACGTATTCGGCCGGCATGCGGACGGCCATTACCCTGCTCAATGAATTGCGTTCTTCTTATGGCCTGATCTACGATATCCTCATCGACAGCGAACCGAACCATAAAGAACAGGGGAAACTCGTGCTTACACCGGTTCTGTCGGCAAAATCCTGCCCGTCGTCCTGGTCCAGGGCAAACCAGTCCACATCGGCTGCTATGATAAAGGCATGAATCCCGTCGGCGTCCTGGCCCACCTCATCGCGGCGACCGAAGGCAGCCGGGAACTGACCGACAGCTGCGATGGTGAACAGACGCCGCCGCCGGCCTGGGTCTATCTGCGGGACCGCAAGGAACGGTACGACGTGACCCTGCCCCAGCGAGTAGCTGCCGCCCTGAACCTGCTGACTTACGACAAGACGCCGGACGATGTCATGTATGTCCTTTTGGAAGAAACGCGGCGGGCCGTCCATGACTTGCAGCAGACCATGGGCAGCGACCTGCCCGTCTCCGTCTGCAGTGCCGATGAGCTCTTGCAGCAGGCTGAGGCCTACCCCGGCTTCGACGTCTTCTATGAAGCGGCTAAACAGGCTTCTTTCGTCGCCCTGCAAGACGGGCGCAGCACCTATGCCGAAGAAACGATACACCTCTTGGAGCAGATCCTCGATTTCACGGGCATGACGGCGCCGATGGCTGTCGTCGCTTTTGCGCCGCCTTATTATCCGGCAGCCGACAGCCTGTCTTTCCCGACGCCGGCCTTTACAGGCTTGCTGGAAAAGATTTCCTCGATGATGGATGTCCGCTTTGAACGCTATTTCAACGGCGTTTCCGATTGCAGTTACTGCTGCGTCGACCCCGATTTTGACGAAGGCATGGTCGAAAAGAACTTGCTCCTCTGGGGCAAAGCCTATCCCTTTGACTTGGAAAGCCTGAAAAAATTGCAGATTCCCTTCCTCCTCCTGGGACCGTGGGGCAAGGACTTGCACGAACGGACAGAACGCGTCCATATTGAAAGCGTATCGCAGAAATTGCCTCATATCCTCGATACCATCATTTCTTACGTCGGCCAGGCTGCATTATAAAATGTATGATGGTCGGCCAAGGCATTACTAAAAAGCATGAAATAATGTAACCCATTTGTGACAATGATATGATATACTAGAACATAATAATGTCATAGGTGGCACTATTAAATACCAATAGGAAGCTGGGATTTATGATGAAAAAGAAATCTTTAGTATTGGCTGCAGTCATGGCAGCCTGCGCTACTTCCTTTGCTTTCGCTACGCCGCAGACGCAGTGGAACCAGGGACAGTGGCAGCTCGATTTGGGCGCTTGGAACCCGAAAGCTGAACTTGACTCCAGTAACTTCAACGAAAGCGATTTCCAGGAAAAAACGGACTCCAAATGGAACTTCCAGGGCGGCTTGAGCTATGGCCTTACTGACAAATGGGCTTTGCAGTACAACTACTACGGCTTGAAGACTAAAAGCGACAACAACAAATCCTACAAGACCGATGGCGATGAACACGAAGTAAACCTCGTTTACTCCATCAACAAGAACTTCGCTGCTTACGCCGGCTGGAACCGCATTAAAAACGACCTCGGCGGCGATGCTAACGACACCAACAACGTCGCTCAGCTCGGCTTGATTGCCAAAGCTCCCCTGGCTAAGAACCTCGACTTCTACGCTAAAGGCGCTGTCGGCACTAAGAAGACGACCATGTGGGAAGCTGGCCTCGGCTACAGCATTACACCGGATCTCGACATCAATGCTGGCTATCGTTATTTGAACACCAAATTGGCTGATGGTGGCGATTCGACTTTTGATACTAAAGACGACGCTAACATCTCCTACAAAGGCTTCATCGCTGGCCTCTCCTATCGCTTCGGCGGCGGCCACAAAGAAGAAGCTCCGGCTCCGGAACCGGTTTACACGCCGGAACCGACTCCGGCACCGGTCGTTGAAACGCCGGTCCAGAAGAACGACTACTACGTTGAAAGCGTTCACTTCGGCTTCGACGAAGACCAGCCGCTCGCTTCCGAACGCGCTAAGATGGACCACTTTGTCCAGGTTGCTAAAGCAAACCCGAGCGATACGTTCAAACTCGTCGGCAACACCGATGCCAAAGGCTCCAACGCTTACAACGATGACCTTTCCAAACGCCGCGTAGATAACGTAGCAGCATATGCTGAAAGCCAGGGCGTACCGGCTTCGCAGATGCAGCTCGACTACAAAGGCAAAACGGACCCCGTCAGCACCAACGACACCGAACAGGGCCGCGCTGACAACCGCCGCGTAGATATCTGGCAGAATCACTAAGTTTAGTGGCTCGTGGCTAGAAAAAACAGGCTATCTTTATGATAGCCTGTTTTTTTGTTTGATGTGAGATGTTTGACGTTTGATGTAGATGGAGCAAAATTTAAAAGCCATCGCTTCAAACATCATACATCATACATCAAACTTCAAACCAGAAATTCCCTCAAAAAGGGAATTTATCCTTGCCAAACTTCTGTTTTCACGATATAATAATGTAGCTAACTTAATAAAAGTACTGGTGCGTGGTAATCCGCCGGGGCTTGTGCAATGGGAACCTATGAACCTTGTCAGGTCCGAGAGGAAGCAGCAATAAGTAGACCTTTCCATGTGCCACGAGGAAACCTGGCGGGTTATCATACACGAGTACTTTTCAGTTGGTAAAAGCAGCGGTTAGCTGCTTTTTTTCGTATACGGAAGGGAAAGACTCATGGCATATATTGCATTATACCGCAAATGGCGGCCGAAGGATTTTGAAGATGTCGTCGGCCAGTCCCATATCACGGAAACCCTGCAAAAAGCGATAGATACGGACAAAGTAGCCCATGCTTACTTGTTTTCCGGTCCCCGCGGGACGGGCAAGACGAGCACGGCTAAAATTTTTGCCCGGGCCATGAACTGTGTCCACGGGCCGACGTCCCACCCGTGCAATGAATGTGAAGTCTGCCGCCACATCATGAGCGGCGAGTCCCTGGATGTCGTCGAAATCGATGCCGCTTCCAACCGCAGCATCGAAGACATCCGCACCTTGCGGGAAACGATTAAATTCATGCCGCTGAAGGCCATAAGAAGATTTACATCATCGATGAAGTCCATATGCTGACGACAGAAGCTTTCAATGCCCTTCTGAAGACCCTGGAAGAACCGCCGGCCCATGTCATCTTCATCCTGGCGACGACGGAGCCGGAACGGATTCCCATGACCATCTTGTCGCGCTGTCAGCGTTATGAGTTCCGGCGTATTACCAGCGAGGATATTGCCAAACGCCTGCTCTATGTGGCCGGACAGGAACAGATCGACCTGACCAAAGGTGCTGCCCATATTCTGGCCGTCCAGGCCGACGGCGGCATGCGCGATGCTTTGAGTATGCTCGACCAGTGCATCAGCAACACGAGCGGTACCATTGACGAAGGCGTCGTCCGCGATTTGCTAGGCTCATCGGCAAAGACTGGCTGTTTTCCCTGGCTCAGGCCATTTTCGACGGCCAAGGCGATGTCATCATCAAGGCTGTCGACGACGTCATCCATATGGGCAAGGAGCCGCGGGTCATCTTGATGGAGCTGCTGGCTCATTTGCGGGCCGTCATGCTCTGCCAGGCCGCGTCATCTTCCGACACCCTTTCGGCTTACGACGACTGCCTCGACGAGTTGCGTAAACAGGCTGGCGAATGGACGCCAGCGGCAGTTTTTCAAGTCCTGGCCATTTTACAGCAGGCACTGCTGACGGCCAAGACGTCGCCGGTTCCGCGCATTGCCGTGGAAATGGGGCTGCTCATGGCAGCGCGGCAGCTGAATCAGCCGCCCGTTGTCCCCGTTGCAGCGGCTTCTGCCGCCAAGGCTCCGGCTAAAACTGCTGTGGCAGAAAAGCCGGAAGTCGTCCCAGTTCCGGAAGAGGACGATTACAGCGGCGGCTACGGCCTGGAAGAAGCTGTTCCCTTTCCGGAAGAAGAGTTTACTTCACCTGGACCCACCGTTGGCCAGGCACCGGTACAGGAAGCTGCGGCCGCTATGCCCCAGCCTGCTCGTCCGCCTGTGCCACCGGCACTCGCCCCGGCCCGACGCCCGTGAAGGCG
>ENA-OQBT01001014-OQBT01001014.1-human-gut-metagenome-genome-assembly--contig:-NODE-1014-length-13235-cov-3.632972_pt1 | contig 13235 bp, 13 predicted proteins | sample MGYA00242749_ERZ504557 | MGnify/ENA primary metagenome ERZ504557 (study PRJEB26092, sample SAMD00036243) | human gut metagenome | host: Homo sapiens | study: EMG produced TPA metagenomics assembly of... | reverse complement strand
GCTTATCCGCCCAATTTCCTACGAGAACTCGCTCTGAAGTTTTGTTTCAGACAAAAGTCTTTGAAGCTCAGACACTCGTCCAATTGGGCTGCGAATTTGTTCAAAATATGGCAAAATTCCAATGCTGTGTTTTCGGTTGCTTATTTATTTTTTATCATATACCTGAAGTCTAAAGTGTGGACAATTAGAAGATTGGACAATTTAAAGTGGATGTATGGAGAACAGTATTGATTGTAAATTTAGTTTTGATACCAGTGATTTATTCTGCATATAAAAGAAAATTATAAACTGGCACCATTAAAAATAAAAAAACTGGCTATTTTAAAAATACCAATAACACGATAAATTATAACACAATAAAGGAACGCAGCGTACTTGAAAAACTATATATCATACAAGAAATCAGGAAGTGAGGAAAATAAAATGAAAGAAAATAAAGTACAGTTTATTGCAATAACAGCAATGGCAGTTGCATTAACTTATGTGTTTACAGCGTTTGTTAACGTAAGATTACCGATCGCAGCTAATGGAGGTCTGATTCATTTAGGAAATGTTCCTCTATTTATTATGGCAATTTTATTCGGTAAGAAAACAGGAGCTATCGCTGGTGGAGTTGGAATGGGATTATTTGATCTGTTGTCAGGATGGACAGCGTGGGCACCATTTACATTTATTATCGTAGGAATCATGGGATATGTTGTTGGAGCTATGACAGAGAAGCATGACCAGTATGGATGGAAAGTTGCAGCAATCTTTGCAGCATTTGTAATTAAGACCGTTGGATATTATATTGCAGAGATCATTCTTTATGGAACTTTATTGCACCAATCAGTTCTGTTCCAGGAAATGTCGTACAGATTGCTGTAGCAGCAGTTGTTGTACTGATCGTGATCGAACCAATTGAGATTGCAGTTAAGAAAATTGGAATTACACAGTTCGCATAATAAAATGATATAATGATACCGGGATTGCCAAAGCATTTTCTATGCAGTGATTCCGGTATATTAGAATTATAAAAATAAAAAGAAAGTGAGTGACGGATATGAGTAAATACAAGATTATGACACCAGGACCTGTTCAGGTGCCAGAAAATGTAAGACTGGCGAGAAGCTTTCTACAACGAATGCAGATTTGGATCCGCAATTCTATGATGAATACAAGGAAACCTGTGAGCTGATCAGTGAGCTGCTTCATACGAAGAATGAAACACTGATCCTAAGCGGAGAAGGAATCCTTGGTTTAGAGGCAGCATGTGCATCTATGACAGAGCCGGGAGATAGAGTTTTAATTCTTGATAATGGAATTTATGGAGCAGGATTTGCAGATTTTGTATCTATGTATGGTGGAACTCCTGTTATGTATACAAAAGATTATAAAAATGTATTTGATGTTGATGAATTAGATGCATATCTGAAGGAAGATCACGATTTTAAATATGCAACAGTTGTTCATTGTGATACTCCAAGTGGAATGTTAAATGACATTCATAAAATCTGTCCATTATTGAAATCCTATGGAATCATGACAGTTACAGATTCTGTTTCAGGAATGTTTGGAAATGAAGTCAATGTTGATAAAGCACAGATCGATATCTTATGTGGAGGATCTCAAAAAGCAGTTTCAGCGCCTCCAGGACTTACTTTCGTAACGATCAGTATGAAGCTAAAAAAAGTTATGGAAGATCGAAAAACACCAATCGCATCATTTTATTGTAATCTGACGATTTTCAAAGATTACTATAAATTTATGGTTCCCATATACAATGCCGATCAGTGATATCTATGGATTGAAAGCAGCGATGGATAATATTGCAGCGGATAAAGATCTGATCAAACGTCACGCCAGAATCGCCAATGCGACAAGAAAAGCCATTGAAGCATTTGGCCTAAAATTACATTTGGAAAGTGGATTTTCAGATACGGTTACAGTATTTGATGTACCAGAAGGAATGACAGCGGATGATATTCTGGAAAGAATGAGAGAAAAACATGGAATCATGCTGGCAGGTTCTTTCGGAGAATTGGCAGGAAAAGTCATTCGAATCGGGCATATGGGTGCAAGTGCAAATGTAGGAGATATGTTAGAAGTGATGTCTGGATTGGAAGAAACATTGAGATATCTTGGATGGAAATCAGAGAATAGTTTGTTGGGAGTGTTTTATACAGAATTATGATATTAGGACATACAATAAAAGATTATAAAAGAGAAAATCTGTTGCATGATGTGATCACAGGAATCATCATCATGGCAGTATCGATTCCAATTTCTATGGGATATTCCCAGATTGCCGGATTACCTGCGGTTTATGGGCTATATGGGTCTGTATTTCCGATCATTTTATTTGCATTATTTTCTACATCTCCGCAGTTCATCTTTGGAGTGGATGCGGCACCAGCAGCGTTGGTTGGATCAGCACTTCTTGGGATGAATATACAAAGTGGTTCCAAAGAAGCACTTGCAGTTGTGCCAGTGATCACATTTTTTGTGGCATTGTGGCTGCTCGCATTTTATCTGATGCATGCAGGAAAACTTGTAAATTATATTTCAGCACCAGTTATGGGTGGATTTATTACAGGAATCTGTTCGACGATCATTTTGATGCAAGTGCCGAAATTAATGGGAGGAACAGCAGGAACTGGAGAATTATTAGAACTGTTAGAGCATATAGAAAAAACAGCAGAACAGATCAATCTTCCATCATTGATCTTAGGAATCCTATCATTAGTCATCTTGTTGGCAGCGAAAAATATCATGCCGAAATTCCCAATGGCAGTTGTGATGATGGCAGCAGGAGCTGTTTTGACGCAGGTTCTGCCAATGAAAGAATGGGGAATTAAGACATTAGATGCCGTAGCACCAGGACTTCCAAAATGGAGTTTTCCAAATCTTATGTTAATTCCAATGGATGAAGTGGTGACGATCAGTTTGTCGGTAGCGGTCGTTATTATGGCGGAAACACTTCTTGCAGAGAATAATTTTGCACAGAAAAATGGATATCGTATCAATGATAATCAAGAATTACTAGCATTTGCAGTTGGAAATCTTGTGGCAGCATTGACTGGATGCTGTCCGATCAACGGATCTGTTTCAAGAACGGCGATGGGAGAACAATATCAGGGAAAAACACAGTTAATGAGTATTGTTGCAGGATTATCTATGATCCTATTACTGTTATTTGGAACAGGATTTATTGGATATCTGCCAGTTCCGGTATTGACGGCAATCGTAATTTCCGCACTTCTGGGAGCGACAGAATTTGAACTGGCGGTAAAACTGTGGAAAGTCAGCCGCACAGAATGTTTTATTTTCTGGGGTGCATTTATTGGGGTATTGTTACTTGGAACGATCAATGGTGTATTGATCGGAATTATCTTATCTTTTGCAGAAATGGTGATACGATCATCAAACCAGCAAGTTGTTTTCTGGGAATTCAGCCAGGACATAAGCATTTTCGTGATTTAGCTGAGAGTCGTCAGATTCACGAGATTGAAGGTGTGTTGATCTATCGTTTCAGCAGCAATTTGTTTTTTGCCAATGCAGGAGTGTTGCAGCAGGATATTGAGCAGGAACTTGAACGCAGAGGAAATATCAAAGCAGTGATCCTTGATGCCAGCGGAATTGGAAGTATGGATATCACGGCAGCAGACCGCATTGAGATTCTTTATAAGTCATTAAAAGAGCAAGGAATAAGATTTTATATCACAGAGCATATCGCAGATTTAAATGAGCAGATGAGAAAGCTTGGAATTGGATATCTGATCGAAGAAGGATGTGTCAGAAGGACGATTTATATTTCGTTGAAAGATATGGGAATCAAACGTCCGTATCCATTAGAAGGCGGAGTTGATAATGAAGAACGCAGTGCATCAAGAAAGCGTGTAGATAACCGTATGCAGGAATTTGTCTGGGCATTTGGTTCTGACACGGAAGATCAGATTGAGAGGCAGATTGCACAACAGATCAAGCAGTTAAAGCAAAATGGAGATGTGGAGAATTTATTGCATGGAAGCTGGTCGCATATGGAAGCTTTTGACGAAGATGAATGGTTAGAACATCTGGAAGAACATCTAAAAGAAATCGTAAATATTTCTGGAAAAGATGAAAGAACTCTGGCGGCACGTTTTGAGGAACATCGAAGGGAAATTCATGAACGTATTATGAAAGAACATCCAGAACTTGCACAGAGATTTAAAGAGCGAAGACATCGTTTGGATGAACATTTGAAAGAACGACGGCCGGAAGTTTATGATCTGGTTGTCAGTTTGAGAGAATTAGAGAAACGAAAAGATATGGAATAAAAAAGATGAGTGCTATCAGTAGTAGATGCTGATAACACTCGTTTTTTGTGTATGCTGATTTTTATAATGCAATCTAAATTTATTTATGTCAAAATTATATCATAAATATATCGGGAAAAGTTAAAAATAAGAGATGAATACAGAAATAAAAGTACCAACAAAAACGGCAAGCAATGCCCCAGTCAATGTATATCGAATCTTTTTTATTCCAACCACAGAATAATACACGGATAATGTATAAAAACAAGTTTCTGTTGAACTAAGGATCACAGAAGACATAAACCCAGCCAAAGAATCCGCCCCGGAAGTTTTATAAATATCAAGCAGGAATCCAGTTGCAGCGGAAGAAGAAAAAAGTTTTGCAAAGATCACGGGTAAAACTTCTTTAGGAATCTTTAATAGTTTTCCCATAGGAGTCAGAAAACGAACGATCAGATCCAAGGCTCCAGAAGAACGAAAGATTTGAATCGCAAAAAACAAAGCGATCAGAGTCGGGGCGATCTCAAGAACAATTTTAAATCCATCCATGACACCTTCAAGAAAAGGGGTATAGATATCCTTCCGCTTTAGGGTTCCATATAAAACAAGTGTAAATATGAATAAAGGAATGACAAGATTTGCAAGAAATGTGATCATCGTTTTCGGTCCTTCCATTTGATATAGATAACAGCAACGATCGTGGAACCTAAAGTAGCGATAAGTCCAGGAATTAAGATCTTAGATGGATTGACAGAGCCGTATTGGCTTCGGTAGGCAATGATATTGATCGGAATCAATTGCAGAGATGATATATTAAGAATTAGGAACGAACACATTTCATTTGTTGCGGTGTTTTTGTCAGGGTTATCTTTTTGTAATTCTTCTATAGCTTTTAATCCGGAAGGAGTTGCAGCCCAACCAAGACCTAATATATTTGCGACAATATTTGTACTGATATATTCTTTCGCTTTTTGATTCTTCAGATTTGGAAATAAAAAAGTCAGAAAAGGGGTTAACAGCTTTTGAAGTTGTGTAGTAATTCCAAGAGACAGAGCAATGTTCATGAGTCCAGACCATAACCCAACAATTCCAAACATTAGAATACAGAGTTCCACAGCCTCTTTGGAAGAAGAAAGAATGGTATCAGAAAGTGTTGTGATCTTTCCATTAAAACTGCTGACAATGAGTCCTGCAAGGATCATAAAACACCAGATCTTATTCATCATAAAATATACCCCAAAACCCCTTTATCATAAGATATTCAAAAAAAATGAAAAAAATTCAAAAAAACACTTGCAATTTATAAAAAGTGGTGGTATAGTATTATTTGTCGCTGAGGAAAACACAACACAGCGAACAAGATATGCGGGTGTAGTTCAATGGTAGAACTCCAGCCTTCCAAGCTGATCACGTGGGTTCGATTCCCATCACCCGCTTGGTATTTATTTAAGGATATATTCGAGAGGATATATCCTTTTTTTCATTTTACAGAAAAGAACTATAAACAATAGTAAGATATGAGGGAGAATATGATAGAAGAAGAAAAGAATCAGTTTGCAGTTCTGATCGATGCAGATAATATCAGTCCTAAATACGCACCGATCATTTTTCAGGAGCTGGAAGCCTACGGATTTCCGTCTTGTCGAAGAATTTATGGGAACTGGTCCAAAGCAAATGGATGGAATGAAGAGTTGTTATTAGAATATTCTATTATTCCTGTGCAACAATTTTCTTATACTTCAGGTAAAAATGCAACAGACATGGCAATGGTCATTGATGCAATGGATCTGTTATATGGAAAGAAAGTAGACGGATTCTGCATTGTTACGAGTGACAGTGATTTTACAAGACTTGCAATGAGACTTCGAGAAGAACATATGTATGTGATCGGAATGGGAGAATCAAAGACACCTGTGCACTGACAAGAGCATGTAATAAATTTATCCATCTAAATCTGATTTATGAAGCGGACAGAGGTAAAGAAGAGGATATGAAAAGTGATGAAATAGAGAATGTTACATCACTGGATGAGATTTCATATACGATCGCAGATATTATCAGTGAAAATGGGAATGCACCAGTAGATTTAGGGAAGATTGGAAATCGATTAAATGCAAAATATTCAGATTTTGATGTGCGAAATTATGGATATACAAAGCTGAGTGTTTTAATTGATGAAGAGATGGATAATTTTATGCTTGTGCAGGAAGATACAAACTGTTATGTTGAATTTAAAGAACTGACAAGCAGAGAAACGATTGAAGAAGAAGTAATTCATTTTGTAAAGAAAAATGGTGGATCTTTAGATAATCTTTCTGCGGTAACGTTAGAATTAAAAGATAAACACAGCGGATTTAATATCAAAGACTATGGTTACAGCCGTATGTCAAGTTTCTTACGAAGCATCCGTTGTCTTACGGTCAACGGAAATACAGTACAGATTAAAGAAACGAAGAGAAAAGGGAGAGAGACGATGATATTTGATACACATGCACATTATGATGACAAACAGTTTGATCAAGACAGAGAAGAATTGTTAGCATCTATGAAGGACAATGGAATCGGAACGATCGTTGATGTAGGATCGAATATGGAAACGTCTACATGGATCGTAGAAGCAGTGACACGATATCCGATGATGTATGGAGCAGTCGGCGTTCATCCAAGTGATACGGCAGAGTTGAAAGAGTCAGATATCGATACACTAAAGAAATATGCAGCAATGGATCGAATTCTTGCGATCGGAGAGATCGGGCTTGATTATTACTGGGATGAACCAGAACGCAGCATTCAGAAGAAATGGTTTGAAGCACAGATTGAACTTGCAAGAGATGTAAAATTACCGATCATTATTCATAGCAGGGACGCAGCAAAGGATACTTGTGATATAATGAAAGCGTTACATGCAGAAGAAATCGGCGGGGTGGTTCACTGTTTTTCTTATTCAAAAGAGATGGCAAGGCAATTCCTTGATATGGGATTTTATATTGGAATCGGTGGCGTTGTAACATTTAAGAATGCAAAGACATTAAAGGAAGTTGCAGCTATACACCGTTAGACAGAATCGTATTAGAGACAGACTGCCCATATCTGTCACCAGAACCCAATAGAGGCAAGAGAAATTCTTCACTAAATTTAAATTATGTAGCAGAAGCGCTCAGTCAGATCAAAGGGATCAACAAGGAAGAACTGATCGCAGTCACTGAAGAAAATGCAAGACAATTGTATCGTATGAAAGAGGTATAAAGAGTGAAACTTGGAAATCCAAAAAATACAATAGAAGTAATTCAGAAATATGATTTTGATTTTCAGAAAAAGTTTGGACAGAACTTTCTGATTGATGAACGTGTTCTTGAGAAGATCATTTCTGCAGCAGAAGTGAACAAAGATGATTTCGTGTTAGAGATCGGACCAGGAATTGGAACAATGACACAGTATCTTGCAGAAAATGCGAGAGAGGTCATGGCAGTTGAGATTGATAAGAATCTGATTCCGATTCTTTCAGACACATTAAGTGCATATGATAACGTGTCCATTTTGAATGCAGATATTTTGAAAGTCGATATTGCAAAGATCGTAGAAGAGAAAAATGGTGGGAAACCAGTGAAGGTTGTGGCGAATCTCCCATATTACATTACAACCCCGATCATCATGGGATTGTTTGAAAGTCATGTGCCGATCGACAGTATTACTGTCATGGTACAGAAAGAAGTTGCAGACCGTATGCAGTCAGGTCCGGGAACAAAAGACTATGGTGCATTATCACTCGCAGTGCAGTACTATGCAGAACCATATGTGGTAGCGAATGTGCCGCCAAACTGCTTTATGCCAAGACCAAAAGTTGGATCTGCAGTTATCCGTCTTACGAAATACAAAGACGCACCGATCAAGGTTACAAATGAGAAATTATTATTCCAGTTAATTCGTGCATCTTTTAACCAGAGAAGAAAAACTCTCCAGAATGGAATTAAAAATTTCGGAGGCTTAAACTTCTCCAAAGAACAGGTAGCACAGGCATTAGAAGAGATGGAATTACCTGCATCTGTTCGTGGAGAAGCATTAACCTTAGAACAGTTTGCACAGTTAAGTAACATCTTAGACCGGTAAGATAAAATAACCAAAATTTCCAGTTTTATGTGGTTTTAGCGGCACCGTGATAAAAGTCTTAAAACCAAATAAACGGGAGATAAAAGCTTTTTCGTTATCAAAGATTCCAGGAATTCCAAGATAACGTTGGCCGCTGTCTTGATCTTTCGCGAGCATTAAGTGGCCGAAATTCCCATAATTTAAAAGGAGAAAACCATTTGTCTTTATGTTGTCATCAAGATCAGGAATCTGATCAAGATCTTCTAGTCCGATCTTAATGCTAGGATCAAGGCTATAAGAAGGAGGCATGGGCAAGGTGGGATACTCCTTCCAGTCGAAGTCCTTTGGTGGATTTGGATGTGTGAATTCTTTCGCATCCTTTTCTAATTGAAGGGCTTCAATGTATTCTGAGAGACTGGATGTAGGAGAAGCTTCAGTTTCAGAAAGTGTTTCGGTTTCAGGCGAAGGTTCTGGAGGTACCGTTTTTTCAGTATTCTCATTTTTATTTTCAGCAGACTCCGCAGGTACAAAACTTCGTATAATGATCGGATGATCTTTCCACTGCGATCCAAAGAATGATCATTCGAATAATACAGCAAGAATCCATCCATTTTATCAAAATCATCGATCAAAGGATATGTGTTTTTAAATTCAATGATCGCATCAGTTCGCTTGACCGTATCAAGATAAATCCCATTCATAGCACCCTGATGAAAATTAATAAAAATAAATTTTGTATTCTAATGCCTGTTCATTTGTTTTTACATGGAAATAAACCCTCAGACGGTTTTGGCGTTTTTCTATTTTGGCAAAACCGACATTGGAACCCTTGATTCCATGGTGATATTCATACAGATAAGATACAATACGTTGATAATCTGACAATCGTGTACTCTCTTTTTGCTTCATTCTATGTTATAATAAAGAAAAATATGACATAGATATAAGGGGTAAGAGTAAGTGACACAAGAAGAAAAATACATGAAAGAAGCAATCAAACAAGCGAAGAAAGCGGCAGCGATCGGAGATGTTCCGATCGGATGTGTGATCGTTGAAGATGACAAGATCATTGCAAGAGCTTATAACCAGCGCAATAAGAAGAAGACAACATTGGCACATGCAGAACTTCTTGCGATTCAGAAAGCAAGTAAGAAAGTTAATGATTGGAGACTGGAAGATTGTACCATGTATATCACATTGGAACCATGCCAGATGTGCGCAGGAGCTATCGTACAGGCACGAATTCCCAAAGTTGTGATCGGAGCGATGAATCCAAAGGCGGGCTGTGCAGGATCTGTATTGAATATTTTACAGATTGACAAATTTAATCACCAAGTAGAGATAGAACGTGGTATATTAGAGGAAGAGTGCAGTCAGATGCTGTCTGATTTTTTTAAAGAATTAAGAAGAAGGAAGAAGGGGGACAAGGAACATGGAAAGGATTAAGAAGCTTATTGTAGTTATTTTATGTGTCGGCATGATAAGTTCTTTAAATATTTCTTTTATCTATGCCTCACAGTCTAATGGATATCATCCATTGAATATTAAGATTGAATCTCCAGATGTGCCCAAAATTGTAACGCCAAAGAGGAATGCCAGATCCTTGGATTCATATTACAGTTCATCAGAACTTGGACAGGTAACATCAGTGAAAGATCAGGGGAACACAGAATTATGCTGGGCGTTTGGGATTACATCGATGGGAGAGACTTCTCTGATCAAACAAGGAATCGCAAGTACGAATATAGATTTTTCGGAGAAACATTTTGGATATTTTATGTACAATCGAAAAAACGATATATTAAATAATACCAAAGGGGACAAAACAAAAGTTTCAGGAGATTGGAGATATGCAGGCGGCAATTCACTGCTTGCAATGTTGTCGTTAACAGGATGGTATGGTCTTGCAAAAGAAAATATTGCACCATTTAATACAGGGAAATGGAGATTATCTGATTCTGTAGGACAAAAAGACAGTGCAATTCTGAAGAATGGATTTTTCCTTGGAGATACACCGCAAGCAGCGGTAGTAAAATCCTATATCATAGGATATGGTTCCGTAGTTATGGCGTACCATGCACCCGAAGAGACATGGGAAGAAACAGCCTATTACGGAAAGAATCATGAGGCATACAACTGCAATAGTGCCAGACAGACAGCAAATCATATTGTTGCGATCGTTGGATGGGATGATAGTTATAGCAGAGATAATTTTAACAGTGGATCCAGACCGTCCAGAGATGGAGCATGGATCGTAAAAAACAGTTGGGGAAATCAAGAAGGAAGTAACGGATATACCTATATTTCTTATGAAGATAAATCTCTTTGTGAATTTGTTGCAGGGCAATTTGTGAAAGCCTCAGAGTATAAATACAATTATTTCTATGATGGTTCAGCGAATCCTGGAATTTTAAAACTGAAAAAAGGACAAAAGTTCGCAAATGTATTTACAGCGAAAAAAGGAAGTGCAAAGAAGAAAGAACTGATCAAAGCAGTGAACCTGGTGACTTGGTCTGCAAACGTCAAATACAGTATACAGATTTATAGAAATCCTAAAGATGGAAGACCAACAAGTGGAACAAAGATGTTAAAACGTCCGGTAACAGGAACGATCAGAGAGGCCGGAACGCATACGATCGATCTTTCAAGAAAAGCAGAGGTTCTGAGAGGAGACAAGTTTGCAGTTGTAGTAAAATTAAGATCTTCTGGTAAGATTGGTTTTGATGAAAATGATGATTATCACTGGGTATCTTTTGTTAATAAAACAAAAAAAGGACAGAGTTATCTTTATGATCATAGAAAATGGAATGATCTGAACCCAGATCATGCAACGGTGCGTTTAAAGGCATATACAGTAATGCAGCCAGTAAACAAGATTCATTTGAGATATTGTAAGGCGGATTCTAAAAATAAGAATCCAAAGGGAATCGTATTATATTACAAAGGAAAGCATTTAAAAAAGAATAAAGATTACAAGATCGTCAAAAAAGAAGGTCACAAATATGTGATCGTAAAAGGAAGAGGAAGATATCGGGGAACAAAAAAAATTTATCTAAAAACCAAATAAGAATAACTATTGACCAAAAGAAAAGTATTTAGTATAATCAAATATGCATCTTGCAAAAGATGCCAAAGATAATCAAGTCATAAAGCTTCCGTGCTAGCCGGGGAGGTAGCGGCACCCTATTTCTGCAATCCGCTATAGCAGAGGTGATGGTTTGCTTCGGGCTGTTTTCTGTAGAGCTGCCCTCTACAAGTGGCGTTGATATCTGGGTCTCACGCAATAGGAATCCATGAACCGTGTCAGGTTGGGAACAAAGCAGCACTAAGTGGAACCTTCTATGTGCGTGAGGGTGCCTGGGTTGAGTTAACTATAGAGGTAACGTCTGTGGAAGATAGCACAACGCATTCCGCACGGATTTTTTTTACCTATTTTTAGGTATTTAAGAACTTACTACTCGGATTGTATGCTATTGAATACAAAGTGAAACAGTGATAGAATAGGAATAGCAAACATGGTAAGGAGTGAGACATATGAGAGAATTAGAATTACCTGATGTACAAGATGTAATGCTTGAATACCGAAAGATCAAATTATTATATCGTTCTGCATTAAAAGAGATCGGAACGAAATTAGAGATATTAAATGATGAGTTTAAACTTGTGCACCAGTACAATCCGATTGAACATATCGAATCAAGATTAAAAACAGATGAGAGCATCACAAGAAAGCTGATACGTAAAGGAAAAGAGATCACAGTAGAGAATATCCAGAAATATATTGACGATATCGCTGGGGTCAGGGTTATTTGTTCTTTTACACCAGACATTTATCGAATCGTAGATATGATCTCATCACAAGATGATATAGAAGTCCTAAAGACAAAGGATTATATGTTGAATCCCAAGGTCAATGGATACAGAAGCTATCATCTGATCGTAAGAGTACCAATCTTTTTATCTGACAGAGTGGTACCTACCAAAGTAGAGATTCAGATCAGAACGGTTGCAATGGACTTTTGGGCATCTCTGGAGCATAAGATTTATTATAAATACGAGGGCAATACACCAGAATACATTAAGAAAGAATTGAAGGAGTGTGCAGATCTTGTGACGTTTTTAGACAGCAAGATGTTGGCGATCAATGAAGAAGTGAGAAGTATTCGGGAAGAAAATAAAGAATAGGACATGCAATATTTTCTCTAAATGATCATAAGATATGATTGATAGAGAAAAGGAGCAGGAAGATGGCAGACAGAGATGGTTTAGGAGATCTTCCATTATTTGATACTGAAGTAAGACCAGTCAGAGAATTTGTAGCACAGGAACAGAGGCAGGAAGACGATTATCAGTATATTACGAGAATGTATTCTGCACTGGCCAGACAGATTCTGGATCTGATCGAAGATATTTGTGATCAGATGGAATACGAGGGCAGCAGGATGTTTGATGAATATATGGATCGAACGATGCTGCTTGCTATGGTGGATAAGATTTATGATAAGATCGATCATCAAGAGAAGCAAGATTGTCAGAAGAAAGAACAGTTATTATATCAGATGATCCTTTCGCTGCTTGGAGGAGAGATTTATCATAGAAGATGCCGTTATCGAAGAAAACGAAATATGTTTAAAGCATAAAAAGAAAGAGCCGGGAGAAATCCTGGTTTTTTCTTGTCTCATAGGGAATCACTATGAAATCCGCTGTAAAATGAAAAACATACATCTTAAACATTTCTTAAAAAGGTTGTATTCATATACAAAAACGGATAAAATGTACATTATAAGGCTTCACGGAATTAGGAAAAGGAGAAAGTAATGAAGCAAAGTAAAGTGATACAGATTTCAGTATTTTGGAATTCTATTTTTAATT
>ENA-OQBT01001012-OQBT01001012.1-human-gut-metagenome-genome-assembly--contig:-NODE-1012-length-13261-cov-2.786508_pt1 | contig 13261 bp, 11 predicted proteins | sample MGYA00242749_ERZ504557 | MGnify/ENA primary metagenome ERZ504557 (study PRJEB26092, sample SAMD00036243) | human gut metagenome | host: Homo sapiens | study: EMG produced TPA metagenomics assembly of... | reverse complement strand
TACAAGGTTTGCTGCCTGTACATAAACTTCTTCTGCATCACATCCTGCAAGGAATCGTACCATATCAAAATCATGAATTGTCATATCAAGAACATTCCTCCAGATACTTTTACATATTCAGCACTTGGTGGCTCAGGATCTCTTGATGTGATCTTGATGATATGAGGTGCTCCGATCTTTCCATTGACAACAGTTCTCTGCGCTGCTTCAAAGTTGTGGTCAAATCTTCTGTTAAATCCTACCTGATATTTAAGTCCTGTTCCTTCTAATGTTTTGATAACTTCTTTGATCTTGTCTACATCATGATCGATCGGTTTTTCACAAAATACATGTTTTCCTGCTTTGATCGCTTCAATTGAGATTGGGGAATGAGTATCTGTTGATGAACAAATGATCACTGCATCAATATCTTTGTCTGCTAAGATATCTTTGTAATCTTTTGTTGTATACTCTGCTCCAGCTGCTTTTGCTTTCTTGTCTGCTTCTTCACTTAAGAATGGATCTGCAACTGCTTTGATCTTTGCATTTGGTACTCTTGTTAAAATGCTGTTCATGTGTACCTGTCCGATTCTTCCTGCTCCAATAATTCCTACGTTTACCATAATTGTTTCTCCTTTTCTAATACGCTTTTGATTTGTTTTTTGTGTTTTGTGTTCGAGCACATCTTTTATGTTTTGAATTATAGCACTTTGTGTTCGAGCACACAATTGGTAAACTGCACAAAAATTCTTCCTAAATTTTGTGCAAATGTACGAAAATAAGAACAAGACCAAGGATATTTCCCTGATCTTGTTCTTATTCTCACTTACATCATTAAATATTGTACTTTGTTTTTACAATAATATCTGTATACTTATGTTCTTTTTTGGGCGGCTCATCATTAAATAATAACCGATATAAGGTCATGACAGCTTCATATCCTTGATAACGTCCATCCTGCCCGATCAGATACTTGATGTCTCCATTCTTTAGATATCTGTAATTCTGCCGTGACAGGTCACATGCAATGATGGTCACTTTCTTCATCTTCTTATGTTTCCTAAGGGTATCACATACCCCTTTTTCTCCATGACAGGTAATATAAATCGCAGATAAATCTTCGTAACGGTTCAAAATACTCTCTGTCAGATGTGCTGCGATCAGATCATCCTCAAAGCAGTATTTTGTATCTAATATCTCAGTCTTTGGTGAAATTTTCTTCATCTCGTCACAAAATCCATAGATTCTGTCACTTAATGAAGTATTCGTCTCAATTCCAGAGATCACTGCGATCGTTCCTTCTTCTCTTAGAATATCATGCATTAATCCTGCTGCTGCCCTGCCGCTTTGTACAGAGTTCTGTCCAACAAAACAAATTCTCTTTGTATCTTCCACATCTGCATTCACTGTGACAACGGATATCCCATATTCTTCTGTAAACTGATCGATCTTCTGAAGAACTCTCTTATCATTGATCGGCATCAGCACAAGCCCTTTGATCCCTGCTTCTTTCAGCTTATTCATTGCCGCTAAGGTCTGTTCTACATTACCATAATCTACCGCTTTCACAATGACAGTTCCACCAAAATCTTCTACTTCGCCTTTTGCCTTCTTGATCCCATCCGATAATGTTTTTAAATAAGGCGTTCCTGTATCCTGAAGGATCACACCGATCTTGATATTCTCTTTCATCTTGATCAATGCACGACCTAAAAGATTTGGCTTATATCCAAGCTCCTCTGCTACTTTACGGACTCGTTCTTCTACTTCTGGACGAACTTTTCCCCTGTTATTCAATACACGGTCTACCGTTCCTCTGGAAACTCCTGATTCTTCTGCAATTTGTCGAATTGTTACTCTCATACTTATCCCTGTCTGTCATGACCAGAGTTCTCTTTATTCGTCCTCCAGTCCACCCAGAATCCTCAAGGCTTTCTTCAGTTCACTTTGTTCTTCCTGCGACATCTCAGACAATACATCTTTATTCACTTCTTCTACCGTCGCAAGGATCGGATTCTGTAATGCTTTTCCTTTCTCTGTTAATACAACTTCTATAAATCTACGGTCTTCTTTGCTTACCTGACGTTCGATCAGTTCCTTCTTCTCCATACGTTCTAAAACTCCGGAGATCGTAGAGTTCTCTAGCTTTAATTCTGCTGCGATCTCTTTTGGTTTTGTTTTTCCTTCGATCCATAAACAATACATGACACCATACTGAACTGGTGTTACATCAAACTTTTCAAGTCTGGAACTCATCTCCTGAAAAACTTTATGCTGTGCTGTTGTTAATAAATAATTAATACATTGTGTTAGTTCCATATAATTTCTCCTTTAAATATTTCGCACACTAATATTAGTGTAGCTTGCTTTTTTTTATGTGTCAAGTAATTTAGTTTTCTCTCCTTTTTTGTTTCATAGTAGATTTCATTAAAATTTTCTATGAAGAAATAGAAAAAAAGTTATCAGATAGTTCAAACCTATCCGATAACTTTTTACTTAAGGAGAAGAAATTTTTAATTTTATATTCTTTTCTATCGGAAGATTGCTCCGCTTACGATCAGTTTCTGGATTTCATTTGTTCCTTCGTAAATCTGTGTGATCTTCGCATCTCTCATCATACGTTCTACATGATATTCTTTCATATATCCGTTTCCACCTAACATCTGTACAGCTTCTGTTGTAACATGCATTGCTGCTTCTGTACATAAATATTTTGCTTTCGCTGCTGGCAGTGAGTATGGTCTTCCTTCCTGTTTATCTGTTGCTGCTTTATATAACATTAATTTCGCTGCTTCGATTTCCATCTCAAGTTCTGCCATCTTGAATGCAAGATACTGATTTCTATATAATGGTTTTCCAAACTGTTCTCTTGTCTTTAGATATTCTTTGGCAATCTCAAATGCACCTTCTGCGATTCCAAGTCCCTGGGCAGCAACACCGATACGTCCACCATCCAATGTTTTCATTGCAAGTTTGAATCCCTGTCCAGATTCTACAATCATATTTTCTTTTGGTACTCTTACATTCTCAAGGATCATCTCTGATACCTGTGCAGAACGGATTCCCATCTTATCTTCAATCTTTCCAACACTGAATCCAGGTGTTCCTTTCTTAACTACAAAGCAAGATAATCCTTTGGCTTTCTTTTCTGGTTCTGTCAGTGCATAAACCGCTGTGTAATCTGCTAATGGTCCATTTGTATTAAAGCATTTTAATCCGTTTAAGATGTAATCATCACCATCTTTTTCTGCTACTGTGACACATCCACCAGCATCAGACCCTGCGTTAGGTTCTGTCAGTCCAAAGGAACCGAAGCATTTTCCTGATAATACTTCCTCTAAGAATTCTCTCTTCTTCTCTACTGGTGCTGCAGAGTTCATGATACTTCCACCATAAAGAGAAGTTACAACAGAATATCCAATTCCCATAGATGCATCAACTTTGGAAATTTCTTCAACTGCTAATACATAGGAAAGATAATCTGCACCCTGTCCTCCAACTTCTTTGGGATATGGAAGACCGACTAATCCAAGTTCTCCCATCTTATGAAACTGTTCGACTGGGAATTCACTGTTTGCATCTCTTTCTAATACTCCTGGAAGTAATTCTTCCTGTGCAAATTTTCTTGCTGTTTCCTGAATGGCTGCCTGCTGTTGTGTTAATTCAAAATTCATCGTACATCTTCCTTTCTTCTTACTTAGCTTATTCTCTTTTATTATCACTTTATCTGAACGCCTTTGTAATTGTTTGTTTGTCTTATTACTTGCGTGCAAATACTTTGTGTGCTAATTATATTTTTATTTGTTCATTTTGTCAATACATTTTTTTATTCTTTTATTTTTTTATATATTTTCACTAATTTTTATTGACAAATTAATAACAAGGGCGCATAATGTAGGCACAAGTTATTTGTATGCTAAATATTCGTGTTGCCAAAAATTGCATACATTGTTTATTATTTTATTATTTATTTTTAATCTATGTAGGAGGATATGTTATGAACAATTTATTAATGGAAGTGGAAAACGAAATCGCCGTTGTTACTATTAACCGTCCAAAATCTTTAAACGCCCTAAACAGTGAAACTTTAGCAGAACTTGATGCTTGCTTCTCTGAAATTTCTGAGAGAAAAGATATCAAAGTTGTGATCTTAACAGGTTCTGGAGCAAAAGCTTTCGTTGCTGGAGCTGATATCTCTGAAATGGTAAATGCAACACCTGCAGAAGGTAGAAAAATGGGAATGCTTGCAAAAGAAGCTTTCTTAAAACTTGAAACAATGCCTCAGGTTACGATCGCTGCTGTCAATGGTTTCGCATTAGGTGGTGGGTGTGAGATCTCTATGGCTTGTGATATCCGTATCGCATCTGATAACGCAAAATTCGGACAGCCTGAAACAGGACTTGGTATCCTTCCTGGTTTCGGTGGAACACAGCGTCTTGCTCGTCTGGTTGGTAAAGGACGTGCAAAAGAATTGATCTTTACATGTGATATGATCGATGCTAATGAAGCTTACAGAATCGGACTTGCTAACAAAGTAGTTCCTCAGGCTGAATTACTTGATACCTGTAAGGCAATGGCTGAGAAGATCATGAGCAAAGGAAGCTATGCTATTTCTCTTGCAAAAGAAGCAATCAACACTGGTACAGAAACAGACCTTTCAAGCGGATTAACATTAGAAGCAGACTTATTTGGTCTTGCATTCTCAACTGATGACAAAAAAGAAGGTATGACAGCTTTCTTAGAGAAACGTAAAGCAAATCTTACAGATTTCTAGAGTGATTTTGGGAGGAAAAAGCCATGGCTAAAGTAAAAATTTTAACTGCTGCTGAGGCTGCAAACTTGGTAGAAGACGGTATGACCGTCTCTACCAACGGTTTTGTAGCATGTGATCTGCCAGAAGAATTAACTTCTGCGTTAGAAAAACGATTTTTAGAAACCGGTTCCCCAAAAAATCTGACTTACTTTTATGCTGCTGGACAGGGAAATCGTGATGGAAGTGGTGCTGATCATTTTGCACATGAGGGTATGACATCAACGGTTATTGCTGGTCACTATAATATGGCTCCTAAACTGGGTGAGCTAATCATGCAAAATAAGATCAAAGCCTATAACCTTCCTCAGGGTACTTTATCACAGCTTTATCGTGATATTGCTGCCAAGAAACTTGGTACTTTAACACATGTTGGTCTTTATACATTTGCAGATCCACGTGTAGAAGGTGGAAAATTAAATGATATCACAACCGAAGATCTTGTAGAAGTTGTTAATATCTGCGGAGAAGAACGCCTCTTATATAAGGCGATCCATGTCGATGTCGCACTGATCCGTGCTACTTATGCGGATGAATATGGAAACATTACAATGGAACATGAATGTTGTACTGCTGAAGCTACTGCGATCGCACAGGCTGCAAAAAACTGTGGTGGTAAAGTTATCGTACAGGTAGAGAAAGTTGTCACAGACGTTGATCCAAAACTTGTAAAGGTCCCTGGAATCTACGTAGATGCGGTTGTTGTCACAGAGAACAAAGAAAACCATACACAGTGTGTCGGATGTGAATATGATGGTTCTATGACTGGAGAATTTCGTGTTCCTCTTGGAAGCCTTGAAGCTCCTTCTCTTTCCCCTAAGAAGATCATTGGACGTCGAGCTGCGATGGAATTACGTCCTGACACCGTTGTAAACCTTGGAATTGGTATTCCTGAATATATCTCTATGGTTGCAAATGAAGAAGGTATCGGAGATCACTTTACTTTAACAGTAGAAGCTGGTCCTGTCGGTGGTGTACCTCAAGGTGGACCTCAATTTGGCGGGGCTGTAAATGCTCAGGCGATCTTAGACCAGCCTGCACAGTTTGACTTCTATGATGGTGGTGGAGTCGATGATGCATTCTTAGGTCTTGCTCAGGCAGATAAAGATGGAAATATCAATGTCAGCAAGTTTGGACCACGTATTGCAGGATGCGGTGGTTTCGTTAATATTACTCAGAACGCTAAACGTGTATACTACTGCGGAACATTTACTGCCGGTGGTTTAAAATGTTCTACAAAAGACGGAAAACTGATCATTGACCAGGAAGGAAAATCTGATAAATTCATTGATACCGTAGAACAGATCACTTTCTCTGGTAAATATGCCAATAAAGTTGGCCAGCCAGTTATGTATATCACAGAACGTGCTGTCTTTGAACTTCGAGAAGATGGCGTTTATCTGACTGAAGTTGCACCTGGAATTGACATCCAGACTCAGATTCTTGACCATATGGGATTCGTACCAAAAATGGATGGCGAACCGAAACTCATGGATGAACGGATTTTTAAAGATGAGATCATGGGTCTTGAATAACTAGTTTATTGTCCCCCAAAAGGAGATTTATATGAATATACATATTTTAGTATTGGTCATTGCTATCATCTTATTTGGTTTATTAGCTTTTAAACAGATGAGTGCTTTGATCCTCGCTCCTCTTGTAACTTCCTTTGTGATCATCTGCTCCGGCATGCCGATTCTTGACAGTTTAAAAAACTTATTCATGCCTGCCGCAGCAGAATATGTCACAAGTTACTTTTTGGTATTCTTTGTAGGAGCTTTGTTCGGAGCTGTTTACCAGTATACTGGTGCAGCAGAATCGATCGCACGTGCGATCGCCAGTTTATGTCACGGAAAATTTGTAGCACCGATCATTATGATCATCACTGGTTTATTAACCTTTGGTGGTGTCAGCGGATTCGTTGTATTCTTTGTTATTTACCCTATCGCACTTAATCTGTTCAAAGAAGCAAATCTTACCCGCCGCCTGATCCCTGCTGCCATCTCTGCAGGATGCTGGACTTGGTCTATGAGTGGACCTGGTTCTCCTTCTGTACAGAATGTTATCGCTATGGATAGTCTTGGAACACCATCTACGGCTGCGTTTGTTCCATCTTTGTTAACTGCGATCGCAATGTTTTGATGATTTTCTTCTGGTTAGAATTTCGTGCCCGTTCTTTTACTAAAAAAGGGTATGGATTTTTTGACAGTACTTTAAAATATCAATTATCTGAGGATGAACTGCCTTCTGAAGAAGAAAACCCGGATCTTCCACATGTTGCCATCGCAGTCCTTCCGATCATCGTGATCTTAGTATTATTTAATAATCCATGGCATCCTTTCCCTGTTGAAACTTCTGTATTTGCAGGTGTTGCACTTGCCACGATCTTAATGTTTAAACGAATCGACGGCATGACGGAATGGATCAATATCTTTAATAAAGGTGCCGCTGATTCTGGAGTTTCTATCCTTAACACAGCTATCGTTGTAGGATTTGGTGGTGTTGTTGCAAAAACACAGGGATTTACTGATCTTGTTGCAGGATTAAAACATCTATCCATGCCTCCTTTGATCTTCGTTATGGTAACCGTTGCTGTTTGTGCTGGTGCCTGCGGATCTGCTTCTGGTGGTATGGGAGTCGCTTTTAAAGCATTAAAAGATACTTATCTAAAACTTGGTGCCAGCCTTCCTGATATCCACAGAATTTCCACGATCGCCGCTGGAACTTTAGATACCTTCCTCATCAGGGAGCTCAGATCACTTTATTAGGTATCTGTAAATTAACACATAAAGAAGCATACTGGGATATCGCAGTCACACAGATCTTCATTCCTCTGATCGACTGTCTTGTATTCATTGCGTTAACCAGTATTTTCTAAGACTTACCTTTATATAAGAAAGAATCCTGCTTTGCAGGATTCTCCGCCTGCGGCGGGTCGCTTCAGCGACAAATTTCCCTTCCGCCGCAGTGCAATCCTGCCCGGAGCTTTTTATTTCATAGGGGATTTCATCGAAATTTCCTATGAAATTAAAAAAGTATGCTGTATATCAAAACTGATACACAGCATACTTTTTTCACAAGAATTCTTTTCCTTCTTCGATCTGTTTTAACATACTCTCCAATAATTTCTTTGCATCCGAAACCACACCATAATCACTGTATGCAAAGATCGCAGCCCTCGGATTATTATTGATTGAAATGATACAATCTGCATCAATTCCTGTCATATGCTGATTGACCCCAGCCAATCCCAAATGACAAGATAGAGTTTGGTTTTTACAGATATTCCTGACTGTCCCACCTGCTGTGTTGGAAGCATCCATCCCGCATCTACACATGGTCTTGTACATGCAACTTCTCCTCCGATCTTCTCTGCAAGTCTCTCAAGAAGCGCAAATCCTTCTTCTCCTTTCATCCCACGGCCACCGGAAACTATGATCCTTGCTGTATCCAGATGAACTTCTTTTCCACTTTTTCCTGCTGCTCCATGATAGATCAAGTCTTGTCTTTCTTCCTTCAGGCATTCTGGATGCACATATAGCATCTCACCTTGTTTGTCTTCCTTATATTCTGCCTTTCCCATCACTCCCGTACGATCGTGATCACCGATGTCAATGATGGATCGATCACAAAATCTGCCATGTTTTTCCCGTCAAACGCCGGTCTTGTGATGATAAGTTGTTCCTGTTTCTCATCATATGTAAGTTTCGATGCATCACAGACTAATTCTGTATCAAATGCATAGGCTGTCTTTCCTGCAAGGACTCTTCCTGATGCTGTTCCTCCGATCAGTATCACTTTTGGAACCTTTTCTTTTAAAACTTCTATAACAGCATCGTGATGCAGCTGCATATGCCCTTCTATTAATTTTTCATCTTCAATACAAAGGATTTCATCAACTCCGTAATTGTAAAGCTTTTTTGCCTCTTCTTTGATCTCACATCCTGATAAGATCACTGACAATGAAAGATTTCTCTCCTTCGAAAGTTTTCCTGCTGCCCCGATCAATTCCAAAGTCAGTGGCATGATCTCTCCCTTTTGAATCTCTCCAACAACAACGATTCCTTCTTTTTTTCCTAAATCCATCTCCAAACACCTCCTAGATCACGCTCTTTTGCTTTAATAATTGAAGAACCTGTGCTGCCTTTTCTTCTTCATCTTTTCCACTGATCATAACAAGTTTTTGCTGCTTACTGCTTTTGACTTCATATTTTCTAAGTTGCGTTACTTTTCTCTTGGTCACAGAAATATCCAGCTCGTCATTCGTCAATATCTTTGTCTTATATGTTCCATCATATGTTTTCATGATATCTGGCACGGATGGAAAACGATTCTTGTTCTTCTCTCTAATGGAAAGTATCATTGCTGGCATTTTTGCTTCTACATTATATGCCATCTGGTCACCCATACATGTTGCAAAAACACTCCCCTCTTTCATCTCTGTGATCTCATCCGAATACGCGATCAATGGGATCTCCAATGCACAGGATGTCATAGAAGCCATATGGCACTGTCTCCATCAATTGCCTGCCGTCCACATAAAACCAGATCATATGGTCCAAGTTTCTTGATCCCTGCGGCAACGATCCTGGCAGTCTGTGATATATCCATGTCTGCGAATTGTGGATCGTTGATCAAAAAAGCATTATCAATTCCATAAGTAAGCGCTTCTTTCATAACATCCTCTGCGGATAATGGTCCAAATCCGATCACATCTACAGTTCCACCATAACGATCTCTTAAATCTAGAGCTTCTTTTATTACATTCTTATCACTATCATTTAACTGATCCACATCCTGATATTCTTCTTTGATCGAATCATCTGGAATTTGTTTTAAAATCACAACAAATCTCATTTCGTTTCTCCTTTTTGTTTATTTTGTAAATATTTCGCACGCTAATTGTATTTTACATTGTAACATTCTAACAATTCTTCGTCAAGCATTTTTACTTTCCATAAAAACAGAGAAATGGGCGGTCTTTACGCCGCCCATTTCTCTGTTCTTTGAATTTTTATGTTCTTTGGAGTTTTTATGTCTTTAGGAGTTTTCATTTATAACTTCAATTATACTTTATTTTTCTTTGACTGCTTTGATTGCATCATTTAATTTTGGAAGGATCTTCTTAATATCACCCACGATACCAAGATCTGCGATATCAAAGATCGCTGCGTCTTCATCTCGGTTGATCGCTACGATGAATTCTGAATTCTCCATACCTGCTGCGTGCTGGATCGCTCCAGAGATTCCACATGCTAAGTATAACTCTGGACGAACCGTCTTACCTGTCTGTCCAACCTGACGATCATTGCTGATCCATCCTGAATCTACAGCTGCTCTTGATGCTGCCACTTCACCATCTAATGTATCTGCTAATGCTTCCAGATCTTTAAATCCTTCTACATTTCCTACACCTCGTCCTCCTGCTACCAGGATCTTAGCTTCTGTGATATCTACAGATTTGTGTGCTGTTTTTACAACTTCACGGATCTTAACATTCATATCTGCATCTGTAAAGTTTACTTCAACAACTTCAACCTCACCCTGTCTGCTTTCATCAGCTTCTAATGCTTCATAACACCAGGTCTTACTGTTGCCATCTGTGGTCTGAAATCTTCACAGACGATCGTAGCCATGATATTTCCACCAAATGCTGGACGTGTCATCATTAATAATTTTGTTTCTTCGTCAATATCAAGTTTTGTACAGTCTGCTGTTAATCCTGTATGGATTCTTGCTGATACTCTTGGTGCAAGATCTCGTCCGATGGATGTTGCTCCATAAAGAACGATCTCTGGATTATGGGACTGAATGATCTCCATCATTGCTTTCGCATATGGTTCTGTCACATATTCTGCTAACATTTCATCATCTACTACTACAACTTTATCTGCTCCATGAGCGATCAGTTCACTTGCTTTATCTTTAATCTTGTTTCCAAGTAAGACTGCAACTACATTCTGTCCAAGATCATCTGCAAGTTTTCTTGCTTCTCCGATCAGTTCGATTCCGACTTTCTGAAGATTTCCATCTCTCTGCTCGGCAAATACATAAACATCTTTACACATTTTGATTGTCCTCCTTACCTTAAATGATGTGTTTTTCCTGTAATTTTTCTACGATTGCGGCAACTGCTTCGTCATCGGAGAGATCATTTAAGATCGTTCCTGCACCTTTTGCCTGTTTTGTAAAGGATTTCTTAACTCTGGTAGGAGAACCTTTTAATCCGATATTTCCTTCATTGACTGTATCTTTGATATCTTCTAATCCCCAAACTTTTACTTCTTTTTCACGATATGCATCAAATACACCGTGAACAGACATGTATCTTGGATCAGCAAGTTCAGCTAATGCTGTTAAAAGGCAAGGTGTCTTTACTTCGATGATCTGGTGACGATCTTCAAACTGTCTCTGAACAACTAATGTATCGTCTCCTTCTACATCCATCTTCTCTACATAACTTACCTGAGGAATTCCAAGGTGTTCTGCGATCTGAGGTCCAACCTGTGCTGTATCTCCATCGATTGCCTGACGTCCTGTGATGATCACATCATAGTCTAATTTCTTTAATGCTGCTGCAATTGTAGAAGAAGTAGCCCATGTATCTGCTCCTCCAAATGCACGATCTGAGATCAGTAATGCATCATCGCATCCCATCGCTAATGCTTCTCTTAATGCAACATCTGCCTGAGGTGGTCCCATAGAAACAACAGTTACTGTACTTCCTGGGCATTTTTCTTTTAACTGAAGTGCTGCTTCAATTCCTGCTTTATCATCTGGGTTAATAATACTTGGAACACCATCACGGATCAGTGTATTTGTCTTTGGATCTAATTTTACTTCCGTTGTATCTGGTACTTGTTTTGCACAAACAACAATCTTCATTCTCTTGTCTCCTTCTTTCTTATCTTAATAATCCACCGCCAACGATCATCTTCATAGCTTCGGATGTACCTTCATAAATCTCTGTGATCTTCGCATCACGATACATTCTCTCTACTGGATATTCTCTTGAGTATCCGTATCCACCAAGCATCTGAACTGCTCCTCTTGTAACTTCAACAGCTACATCAGAAGCAAATAATTTACACTGCGCTGCAAGTGGTGCAAAATTTTCATGATCATCTTTTGCTTTCGCTGCTCTCCATACCATTAATCTTGCTGCATCAATCTTTGTCTGTAATGCTGCGATCAAGAACTGTGTATTCTGGAATTTTGAGATTGGTTTTCCAAACTGTTTTCTTTCTTTTACGTATTTGATCGCTTCATTTAATGCACCCTGTGCAATACCAACAGACTGAGCACCGATTCCGATACGTCCTCCTGCTAAAGCTCCCATAGCGATCTTATATCCCATTCCTTCTCTTCCGATCAGGTTTTCTTTTGGAACTTTCACATCAACTAATGCTACTTCTGCGTTGGATGCTGCTCTGATTCCCATACGAGGAATATCTTTGCTGACTGTTAATCCTTCGCTGTCTCTATCTACGATAAATGCAGACATACCTCTTGTTCCTGCACTCTTATCTGTGTAAGCAAAAATAATGAATGTATCTGCAAATCCAGAGTTTGTTGTAAATACTTTCTGACCATTTAATACATAATGATCACCGTCTAATTTTGCAGTTGTTTTAACTCCGCTGGCATCTGTTCCAGCTCCTGGTTCTGTCAGTCCAAAACATCCGATCTTACTTCCGTCAACTAATGGACGTAAGAATTTCTGTTTCTGTTCTTCTGATGCATAGTCGTTAATACAAGAACAGCAAAGAGAAGTATGTACGGAAATTGTGATTCCTGCACTAGCATCAACTTTGGATACCTCTTCCATTGCTAAAGCATATGTTAATACATCTGCTCCCTCTCCACCGTATTCTTTAGAATATGGAATTCCCATCAGACCGTATTTCTTCATCTTATCTAACAGATCCATATCAAATTTCTCTGCTTCATCCATATCTCTGGAAATTGGTTTGATCTCATTCTCAGCGAACTTCTGAACAATTCCTTTGCAAGCAGTTGTTCTTTCGTTAATTTAAATTCAACCATTCTTTTTATCCTCCTGTCTGGTCAAAATAATTTGCCTGTTATATTCTTCGTATGTTTTATTTTTCGTGTACCAATACTTTGTACGCTAATTATATGACTAAAAAAATATGTTGTCAAGGATTTAACAAATATTTTTTCATGTATACTGTGTTTTAATTACGTTCTACGATCTCCTTTTCTGATTTAGGAGTCTCGGAGATTTCTTCTACTACAAAAAAGAAGAGCCAAATACTGATATGATACCTCCTAAGTAGACAGGATAAATAATACAATCTACTTAGGAGGTATTTTTATGGCAAGAAAATATACATATGAAGAAAAATTAAATATTGTAGAAGGATATTTAAATGTGATTTTACATTATCTGAAAAAGCACAATGAATTAGGATATCAATGCAATACCTGGTTGCTTCAACGATGGATAAA
>ENA-OQBT01001011-OQBT01001011.1-human-gut-metagenome-genome-assembly--contig:-NODE-1011-length-13270-cov-3.788481_pt1 | contig 13270 bp, 15 predicted proteins | sample MGYA00242749_ERZ504557 | MGnify/ENA primary metagenome ERZ504557 (study PRJEB26092, sample SAMD00036243) | human gut metagenome | host: Homo sapiens | study: EMG produced TPA metagenomics assembly of... | reverse complement strand
ACCTGATTGAGATACCATCCTCCTGCCACAGCACATAAAGAATACGTCCCTGGGCTCCATTAAACGCATCAATATTCTTTTCACTGAGAATCTTCTCAAAAATCCGGTCTCCAAGCTGTTTTATTTTGGTGACAAGAAATCCTCCATTCATTTCCATACAAAAGCTCCTATATAGTAGTTTATTAAAAACATACTATATAGGAGTTTTATTGTCAAGAGTTTATATGTCTTAATAGGTAAATTTCGTTTTTTTCAATTCTCCAAACTGGGAGTTTCACCTGCTCGACAAACCGGAATCTGTTATCTATCATCCCAATTGCTGACCTTTTCTTGCAAATAGTTAGGAAGCTCTTTTATATCAATGCCTGTATCAATGATGAAAAGTCTTTGAAGATTAGCGTGCTTTCTCAAATCCGGAAGGCAATTAACGTGCTTAAGGTCTTGAAGCTTTATGATTTCCAAATTTGTCAATTCTTCAATAAATGAAATGTCGCTCAACTTGTTGATTCTCCAGAGTTCTATTTCCTTTAAGTTATTTAGAGCTGCCAACTCATGCAAGTTGTTGTTTGAGTTCCAAAGAAGTGCCAACTTTTCCAAGTTCATCTTATACAAAAATGAAAAGTCTGTAAGCTTAATTCCTCTCAAGGACAATGACTTGAGTTTAGGAAGTTGACTAATGCTCTCAATATTTTTCTTGGCTTTCTTCCCAAGCCATAGTGTTTGCAAATTTTTTGTATTTCAAAAGCCAGGTGCAGTCAAATTTGATTCCTGGTCCCATCGTATCAGCCATGATGGAAAGTTCTTCAAGTTCGTCTGAAAGATTTTGAATAAATTCATAATCCCTTAAGTCAAAACACTCTATATGTAATGACTTTAGGTTTAATTCTGCCAATACAGACAGATTGATTCTTTTAGGATTGTTTTTGAATTCAATACAATCAATCTGTACTTTCTTCACATGAGGCATATCCATAAGGAAAGAGATATCAACTTCATCATTGTTCAGAAAATGAAAAAGACGGAAAGTAATATCTGGTCGCTCCGAAAGTATCTGGTCTATTTTTCGATAAGCTTCATTAGGTAGATAATCAGATATCTGAATCCATTTTAGTTTCTTATTGTTAACTATCTCATTTAGAGTTTGTTCATCAATATCTTCATAACCAAGATGCCTTAAAACCCCTTTCGACCAAGTTTTGTTCGCTATATGAATATGTCTGTCAAAGCATATATGAGCCCCCATAATCGTCTCCTTTCCTCGTATCTACAGAACGTAAAATTCAAGTTTGTATGTCTCTATTATACCATAATGACACTATTATAAAAAAAGAAAAAGGAGCTCACGGTTTATAAGTTTTATAAGCTATCCCTTCATCGACTTCGCCAGACTCGTCAGCAGAGCTGCCATCTCCGGATTTCCAAGCACTTTCATAAGCATATCCGCATCTACCCCCTCCGGAACACTTATCATATTATTGTTATTTATTATTCTGTTATACCTGATGCCCCATGAATATCAGGATTTAAGTTTTCCTTATTATAAAAAGCATTTTCCATAAGCTGGGCATTCTTTTTGCGGTCCTCGTCCAGAATATGTCCATATACCTCTGTTACCATGTCTGCCTGCGCATGACCGGAATCGCCCTGGACCGCCTTTATATCACCGCCACTCAGTTTCAGCTTGTATGTCACCGATGTATGACGCAGGCTGTGAAATACCACATTCGGCAATCCTTCATTTTTAATAATCTGCTTCATCTTGGTACGAACATGGCTTGCTCCAATTGGCATACCAAAAGTCGTGGCAAGCACCAGGTTATAATCCTTATATTCATTTCCAAGGATTTCCTTTGTATGATCCTGCTCTGCTTTCAGCTCCTTCAGACATTTTCCCACATGACTTGGAATATACACTTTTCTGTTACTTGTTTCTGTTTTCTGAGTCTTCATCACGACAACTGTGGTGTTATTCCTTTTCTGCGTAGGAAAAATCGTAATAATATCTTTCCTGTCCATGAAATCCAATGCCTCAACACTTACACGCTCAATAATCTTGTTGATGACAATATAACAACTGTTTGTCTCTATTGCCTGCATTAGCATCTCTGCTGTCCATATTTCACATTTTTTCTTATTACGTTTCGGAAGAGTTGCATCTATCGCCGGATTTTTTTCCATGATTCCCCATTTTACAGCTTGACGAAAACAGCTTCTGAGAATCTTATGTATTTCAAAGATTGTGTTTGGAGAAACATTTCCCTTGCTTTTTTTGTTGTTTGCGCCATCAACCGCTGGCATATTGCTCAAGGTTCTATAAAATTTCTCCACAAAATGATTATTCACGGAACTTACGTCTGTTTTTCCGATAACCGGTAAAATGTAATTATTAATGAGTCCCATGTTAGCGCTGTATGTTGTAACCGCCCAAAAGCAGCTTGCCATGGACACCGGATATGATCCGCGCACTATCCGCCGCGTTGAGCTGGGCGAATGCTGTCCGTCCGCAGAATTCATGTTTGAGATGTCCGACTATTTTGGAGTCCCGATTGAAGAAATATTTGCACTTGATAAATCTACAGAATCAGTATAGAGAGGAAAATAAAAATGAGCGATGCAGAGGTCAAAGATTTAAACCAGATAAGTAAGAAGGATATCTACTACACTCCATCCGGCAAATATATCCAGTTCATCCATGATCATTCGGAAAAAACATTTGATGCGTGGGAACTCCTACCGGACGGAAGTCATTGGCTGCTCGAGAGCCAGAGCACTACTATTGAGACATTTGATGAATTTAAAGAAAAAATTTTAGGTAAAAACTAACATTAATCGTTATTCTTTGCTTATTCTAAATAAACGTTTTTGCATTCCCACAATCAATATAAGATGGGGACACGGTAGACACAACGTAATCTGTTCGTACAATACACTTTAATGACCAAAATATGCCTCGTGCGCTGCCGTACAAACAAAGAAACAGAGCAAATCGTTTTTTTCGATTTGCTCTGTTTCTTTAACTATCTCTGATTTTTTTGCATTTCTTCCATTTTCTCACAAAATTCATCCTGAGATATTTGATCCATCACATATTGTTGAAATAATATGCCGGTCTTAGAGATATCCTTCATTGGATTTGAAGAAAACGGACGTTCCTTCAATTCAACATGATTCACATAATCCTGAAAGACCTGAAATCCTGGGATATCCAATTTTTCTTCACGAATCACATCAAGTCTGGCCGGAAGACGTTTCATGCATTCTGCATAGGCAATATTTCCTTCTCTGCTTGCGGCATATTTCAGGAATTTTATTGCCGCTTTCTCATGCTCAGATGCCTTGTTTAACACATACTGCCATGTAGCGATGTTGGTAGCATTATTTCGAAATCCCGGTAATGGCGCCACCTGGATTTTTTCCATTCTGTAAGCTCCGGCACATTCAAAAGTGTTTATGGCTCCGCTATACATAAAAATACTGCCGTATTTTCCATCCAAAAATTTCTGTTCCATTTGTTCATACCGGTCTGTGATCTGTGAAATCGGAACTTCTCCGTTTGCTGTCAGATCGTGAAGAAAGCTGAGTGCTTCTCTCGTGTTTTTATTCTCCCAGTCGTAATAGTTTCCTCCGAAGAGATTTACAAATTCCGAAAGTTCATTGTACACATAAGACTGATCCCATGCTCCTCCATATCCGTAGACATCGTTGCCCAGGTTTTCTTTCAGAAAGGCAGCAAAATCTTCCTGCGTCCGGATCTCCCGGTCTCCTGTGACTTCCCGGTTTACCCAGAATACCATAATATCCATAAGGTAGGGGACAGAATAAACTTTACCATCTTTCATCGGTACATTCTGCATATAACTTTCCGGATAACTGGATAACAGTTCTTTCGTCATCACCGTATCGTTCAATGGTTTCAGATAATCTTTGTATTTAAATTCACTGATCATCTCATCATTGACAGAGAAGATATCGATTGAAGAATCTCCGGCTTCCAGAATCGTGGAGATTTTAGCCTGCCGCACATCTGCATCTGCAGGGCAGGCTATCGTCTCTATCTCAAGATTCAGTTCTTTTTCTGCATTTTCTATAAATTTTCTGAATCCGGGAGATTCTGCATCTACGTGCATGATGGTTAATTTTTCTTTCTGCAAATCCGTATCCTCTGTATGGACTCCATCCTGTCGATCCCTGCATCCGGACATCAGCAACAAAAATCCAATAAAAGCACCTAATACATACTTCTTCAAGTTCTGCTCCTATCTAGCCAGCGTTCTTCTTTTCCAGGAAGTTCCGGGAAGCTGTTATGTGGTTCTGCCTGATACCAGTATGCCACACTTGCCACATCATCCTGTCTCTCAAATAATCCTCTGTAGCCCACACCGATCTGCTGGATCGTCACTTTCAGATCCTCGTCAAAACAGATCGGATCCTGAATATGCCAGCGATAAAAACCTCTCATCGGCATAACATCGTCATTGTGATAGAAATTGTGAATCAACTCATCGTGAGAAGAATAATATGGATATCCCAGATAAGGTGTACAATAATTCTGTTCCACGGTCTTACCATCTACCTGCTTAGCAAAGCTCCATGAACCACCGAAATAATCTTCTGTTCCTGTTCCGCAGATGGTAGGATATTCTTCATCTCCGTCGATATAGAACTTAACCTCACCTTCACCCCACCAGTAACGCTCCAGTGTTGTCAGTGCCATATAAGTACCTACATAGTGACCTTTTCCTTTGACATTATCAAGGATTACATAATCTTTCTGCAACTGAGTGATCTTTTCTCTTCTCCACTGTGCATGGAAGTAAGCGATATCCTCCGGCAGTCCCTCATCATACAGGCAATAATCCACCTGGTAGAAGAATGCTGGAATTGAATTGACATGCTGGTTTTCCAGAGTGATTCTTGCTTTTTTTCTGAAAGGCATCTGGAAATAACAGTTCAATCCTCTGCTTGGCACTACTGCGATCGGCATAGAATTTATATTGCATTCTCTACCAAACCCACAGCAGAAAAAGTCTCCCAGCGGACTTTCTACAGACGGTTCGTCTTCATCATCCCAGTACATACGAAGAACCAGATCTCTCAGTACAAAGCAATCTGCGTCTGTGGTTTTCGCATCCACTGTGATCCAGATATGATTGATTGCGCCAGGTCCCTCGATTTCTGCCAGTGTCACTGTCTGACCACTTGCGATGTCATTAAGACACGGGCTTCCCTTTCTGGATGGTCCAAGATCACTGGCTGCCATACCTCCCTTTCCTTTTTCTCCTCTTGGATTTTCTGCATTGATTGCACGGCTTTTTCTATGTTTTGCTAATGCTAGATTACTTAAAGTTCCACCAAATTCGTTATACATTGTTACATCCTCCTTCTGGTTGGCAAATTATATCAGGTTTTGTATTACTGTTCACTTCATTCACAAGAACTCGTTTCACAGGTTAATACTCCTATGAACAATTACCAATTAAGCTTTTACTCCTCCTGCCATTATACCATCCATAATCTGTTTTTCAAAGACTGCTACGAAAATAATAATCGGTAACAGGATGATCCAACCCATGGCACTTACCAGATCCCACGGAACACCATACATGTTATCTCTCAGTGGCAGCTGTACAATTGCAACAGACAGCACCTGGATATTATTTGAGTAATACAATGGAGTAAAGAAGTTATTCAAACAGGTGATAAAGTTAATGATACAAACTGTAGCGATTGCAGGTTTCATCAGCGGTAAGACCACTTTGAATAATCTCTGGACAAAATTCGCTCCGTCGATGGTTGCTGCTTCTTCCAGGGAAATCGGAATCTCTGATGCAAAGTTCTTTAAGATCAATACAGTAAATGGAATGACTGCACTGATATAAAGAATGATCAGACCCGGATAAGTGTCATACAGTCCTACTGCTCTCATGAAATCATACAACGGTCTTGCTGTTACAACTTCCGGAATCAACATTGTTGCAATAATGAACGCGAAGGCAATGCTGATCCCCTTTGTTCTGAATCTTGAAAATCCATATGCCGCCATGGCACAAATAACAGTACTTACCACAATTGTGACACCTACGATCAGAACTGTGTTTCCGATTTTTTCCAAAGTCCTACGTTCTCTATCAGGAATTTGTAGCTTTCCAGTGTCGGGTGATCCGGAATATAGTCGATTGGCATCTTGAACAATTCACCTGGCGGTGTGATCGATGATACGAAAATCCACAGAACCGGAAATAAGATCAAAAAGGAAACGATTGCAAATAACAGCCATTTGCCTACTGCAGTAATGGCTTTATATACTTTATATTTATTAGTATCCTGCATGTCAATACCTCCTAATCTGCCAGTTTATTCATGAATTTGATGTTGATAAAGCTAAAGACCGCCATTACAATGAACAACATAACTGCCAGTGTAGATGCATACCCCACATTTAGATTGGTAAATGCTTCTGTGGTAATTCTATATGCGATCAGGGATGTATCCTCACCAGGACCACCGGAAGTCATAGCATATACCAAGTCGAAAGCTGTCAGTCTCCAAAGTGTAAACGGAATACATAAAGTGATAACATTTTTCAGGATCAACGGTAATGTGATACGGAAAAAGATCTGCACTCCGTTTGCCCCATCCACCTTTGCAGCTTCGTAGATATCACCGGAAATAAACTGAAGTCCTGACAATACCAGGATTGCAAAGAACGGAAGGTCTTTCCACAGGTCCATGGCGATAACCGCTGCTCTGGCGGAACCGGTGTGGATCATCCAGTCATACTGAAAATTTGGTACAAACCGTCTTATAAAATCGTTCACCAGACCGTAATCGTTGTTGAATCCCCATTTTGCTGCCATACCGATAACAACAGCCGGCATAGCCACGGGATCAGTACGATGGTTCTTAAGAATCTTCTGCCCTTAAATTTCATATTCAGGATCAAAGCCAGGATCACACCTAAAACCACATGGAATACCATGGAAACAACCACAAATTCCACGGTAAAGGATATGGATGTCTGCACTTTGGGATCTTTAAACACATTAACGTAGTTTGCCAGTCCGACAAATTTGTTGACTCCTGATAAAACCTTTACGTCAAATAAACTATTTTTCAAAGTTACTATAATCGGATATAAAGTAGTAAAACCACGGATAATCACAACCGGAAGAATTAAAATCCATGGAATCCATTTCATCGATTTTTTACTGATTGTCACTCTTTTCTCCTCCTGTCATCTTAGGAAAACGCACCATAAATTGCTATGATGCGTTCCCTTTTACCAAGCAGATTTTTTCAATCCGCATTCATTGCCTATTGCCAACTGTTTTGTTATTCATCAGTTATTTCTATCATTGTTCAGCTATATTACTTGCTGTATTTTTCAACCAGGCCCTGAGCTTTCTCACAGAACTCATCTACAGAGATCTCATCTTTCATACATGACTGGAAAATAGTTCCCATATCTGTGATAAATTCCATTGTCTGAGGAAGCATCGGACGTCCGTTAACGTTGCACTCAGAAGCATAGCGGGAATACATTTCTTTTGCAGGATCTGTATCCGGAACAACTTTTTCTGCTATATCTGCTCTTGCAGGATATCTCTCGAATGCTTTGTAGGATGCTTCCATTCCGCCTTCTTCTGTCATGTACTTAAGGAATTTGATGGCTGCTTCTTTGTTCTTGGAAGCGGAATTCAGAACATAATTCCAGGAATCTGTAAAGATTGCTCTCTCTCCTTTACCGCTGAAGTCAGGAACCATAGCCATATGGATCTTGTCATCTCCCAGCATACCGGCTTTCTCGTAATCAGTTCCAAGTCCCCACATGAAAAAGCTTCCATATTTTCCATCATTGATCTTCGGGTTCATCTGCTCATATTTGTCTGCGATCTGATCGATCGGTGTCTGGTTATTATCCACCATATCTTTCATGAACTGAATGGCTTCTTTGTTTTCAGCCTTTGTCCAGTCAAAATAATCTCCACCGAACATATTTACAAACTGTGCAATCTCATTGTATGCATAGGTTTTTTCCCAGGATCCGCCGTATCCATATCTTCCGTCACCAGAAGCTGCTTCCATATATTTCATGAAGTCTTCTTTTGTATTGATCTCTGTAATTCCGACTTCATCCATGATTTTCTGATTTACCCAGAAAGCCAGGTATCCGGTATATCCCGGAACACCGACAATGTTACCGTCTTTATCTGTGATCATATTCTTCAGATAACCCTGTGCAAACTGACTACGGACATCTTCTGTCATAACTGTGTCGTTCAGACTTCCAGCCAGCCTGAGTTTTTGAATGACGCAGTCATCTCATCATTGATTTCGATAATATCAATAGAAGCATCTCCTGTAGATAAGACTGTCGTAACTTTCTGCTGACGGGTATCGGAATCTGTCGGAGCTGCGATTACATTGATGTTCAGTCCTGTGGCATCCTCTACATTTTTCAGCCATTCATCAAAGTCAGGATCTGTTGTCATGACGCTGTACAAAGTCAGATCATAATCTTTGGATTTTCCTGTACTTTCTCCTTTGGAGCTGCCACATCCTGCCAACATTCCCACTGTCATAACGCCTGCCAGTAACACGCTCACTAATTTCTTTTTCATTTAATTACCTCCTGTTTGTTTGTAGCCTTACACCTATTTCTTTGATGAGTTAAGGATATCAAAAAGTCTGTTTTCTCAAAATACAATATTTTTCGATTCGTTTATATTATTTTTATCCTTGTTAAAAACATTTTTTTTAATCTATAATAAGAATAGAAATTGATCATATATAATAGTGTTCTGGCATGAGCATGCCGAAATACAAACGATCACATGCAAGATTTCATTGACGAAAGCGTTTTTGATAGATTTTGCCCGGATACAATACAAGGAGATTTTATGAAACATTCAAAAAAAGGGTCCAGAGGTCCACGATTATACTTTTCCCATTTTCAAAACAGGATTTTATGTGCGTTTTTGCTGTGCACATTGATTCCTATTTTCATCATAGGCGGAATTTCCTATGCTGTTTCTTATAACATTGCTAAAGATAAGATTCTGAATGCATCTATTTCCGCTGATGCACAGCTGCATACACAGTTTGATAACCGCTTGCAGCAAGTGGAAAATATAGCCGATACGCTTCAATATAATATGTACAACCTGATGCAGGCAGATGCACCCATGGACACTCTGGCTATGCTTTCCGAGATTCGGAGCAATCTGTCCATGTTTAAGACATCCTTTGATCTGGCCTATATCAATATATTTCTTCCGGACGAGCATATGGCATCCAGCGAAAGCTTATACTTTTTCCCTATGTCTAAGCTTTCTGACTTTCAGATTCCAAAAGAAGTTCTGGAAAATCCGGGAACATCCTCTGTCTGGTTTTATCAGGATCTGCTGTCTGTTCCGTTTCTTGTGAATAACAGCTACCATATTACGAATTCTGTTTCCTGTTGCAGAGTTTTAAAACATCCGGGTACAGACAGCATAAAGTATGCTTATATAATTTATCTGGACGCATCTGAATTTTCCTCCATTCTACAGGAAATTTTCCATGATAATCAGATCACCAGCTATATCCTTACAGACAACGGAAAAATCGTTGCCAGCAACAATCCTTCTTTGCTTTCTGCGTCTCTTGACGAAGAAAAACTGGATTTCTTATACAACAAGGGAGATTCTCTAAAAAGAGCTCACACTAATTATCACACTACTACTTTACGAAACGGCTGGCTACAGGTGACAGAGATACCGGATTCTTATATCATGCAAAACACGCATATACTGATCAAAAGTATCCTCCTGACAATCCTGATCTCTCTTCCGCTGACGATTCTGGTTGTGGTTCTGATCTCGAAGAATCTTACCAGACGAATCAAGACACTATCCAGGGCTATGGAAACACTACAATTAGATGCATCCGACACCAACATGAAGGCACTGGTACCACAGGATCGTGCACCTGAAACCTTCGATGAGATTGATAAACTGGGGATAACCTTTGAAAAAATGCAGCATTCCCTGAATGACAATCTGCAGTCTATTCTGGAACTGTCACTGACGGAAGAACGGCTAAAATACCAGCTTCTCCAATCCCAGATCAATCCACATTTTCTTTATAATATTCTGGGATCCATCCAGACCTGTCAGTCCCTTGGAAAGCTGGATATTGCCAATCAGATGCTGACGAATCTTACACGTTTTTACCGCATGACACTCAGAAAGTCGGAAGACCTGATCTCCATCCGGGACGAACTGACCATCGCACAGCTTTATCTGGAAATGGAAAAATTATGCCATAATGATAATCTTACCTGGGAGATCAATATGGAAGACGGCATTGACAACTTCCTGATCTGCAAATTCACACTGCAGCCATTTCTGGAAAACAGTATTATGCATGGTCTCTCTCAGAAAACGCCGGAGGTTCATATCTCCATTGATCTTCCTACGGAGATGATACGGTTATTATTGTGATCACAGATAACGGAATCGGAATGGCAAAAGAACAGCTTTTAGAATTGCAGAAAACATTGGATGAAAAAATTGTTAATTATGAAAAACACTTTGGTATTGGAAATGTAAACAAACGAATCTCCAATCCTTATTTTGGAAATGGTAGGATATCTGTAGAAAGTTGTCTGTATGAAGGCACTTCCATTACCATTGAATTTGATCAGATGGAGAAATATGATGAAGAATGTAATGATTGTAGATGACAACTGCCTCACCGCAGAAGGCATCGAAAAAAATATTGACTGGAGTGCTCTGGATGCACTGTGATCGCCGTAGAATATAACAGTCTTTCCGCTCTGGACATCCTGAAAGACACCCATGTAGATCTGATCATCTCGGATATTGAGATGCCGGATCTAGATGGGATCTCCATGAGTCAGAAAGCTCTGGAGATCCAGCCTTTCATAAAAGTTATTCTTGTAAGTGCCTATGACAAGTTCGAATATGCCAAACGGGCGATCCGCCTTTGTGTATATGACTATATCGAGAAACCCTTGGATTATCATTATCTTACGGAAAAAATCAAAAATGCTTTTACGGATATCGACCGTACACAAAAAAATACGGAGTTGGTAAAAGCAAGCCGGCCTGTTATGACAGAAAAATTCTTTCATGATCTGCTCCATTATCCCGGTGAGGATCCGGCCACTCATCTGAGCCAGTATCTGAAATATCTGGATCTGAGATCAGACTATGACTTTTTTGACGTATTGATCCTGGAAACAGAACCAGATCCTGCCAAATCCGAACTGGACTTTACCCAATACCAGATCCAGCTTCTGAATATCCTGAATCTGGTAAAAGAAGAAATGGAGATTTTTGACAATGTTTTTTATTTAAAAGAATTCAGCGGAATCGTCTGCATCATTGGCCAGAACTCAAAACATCCCCAGCATTTTCTTCAAGTCATACACCAAGTAGCCTCCACTATTGTCGAGTCCTGCAAAAACAATGTACTTTCTCTGAACATCGGAATCGGAAGTCTTGCTGACAGCATCTGGAAGCTCCCGGTGTCCTTTGCCAGTGCTTCCCACTCGCTGAAATACCTATTTTTCTTCCCACACAAAAATATTTTCGATGCGAGAGAAGCACTTGGTAAAGAATTAAATCTTTTGTCCTTTTCCGAAAATACCGACGAAGAACTGATACGTCTTATCTGTTCCAAAGACATGACTGCTATCGAAGAATGGATTACCTGCTATTTTCAGAATCTGTTAGGACAGGTTCAGGACAAAAATCTGGTTTTCATCCGAATCTACTCCCTTTTGGACGAATTCTGAAATTCTTATACGAGATGAACCTGGATACCGGAGATTTGGAGAGGGAAATCATCCAGGTCTATACCCGGTTTGATTCCTTCCGCACCTACGAACAATTTGTAAAATGGCTGACGCAGTTATGTGCCTCCGTATGCGAAAAGATGGATTCATCCTTACAGAACTATCACAATCAGATATATACCATGGCTCTTGGATATATCCGGGAAAACTTTGAAACCAACACCCTGTGCCTGAATGATATCGCACGACATGCCAACATCAGCCTGCATATCTGAGTTCTCTGTTCAAAAAGGTATCCGGGCAAAGCATCAGTGATACCATCACTGCGCTTCGCATCGAAAGTGCCTGTCATTATCTGGAATCCACCAGTCTTTCGTTAAAAGAGATCAGCACAAAGTGTGGTTATACGAATCAATATTATTTCAGCAACAGTTTTAAGAAGAAACTGGGGATGTTCCCTTCTGCTTATCGGGAAGCGAGAGGCACGCAGGGGCAGTGATTTCGTGCAGGCACGGACTTGGGCTCCTTGCTCGCGTAAAATACAATAGCCGGGCAGCTCCTGCTCGACTATATTTTCTTACTTTATACAATCCTACCGGAAAATCATCTGCGCAAAATCCGTAAAGCACGGTCTCCACACATTCCAGTCATGTCCGCCCGGATAGATTTTCCTGATTTCATGGACACCTTTCTCCTGGATGATTGCATCCTCTTCCAGAAATCTGGAACGGAAACAGTCATTATCTCCGATGCACCGGAAAAAGGTATGAAAATAGTTATTAAAGTCCGGGTTGTCTGTACAGAACCCATGGACAAGCCTGCCATACCTCTCTTTTCCTTACAACCGCCAAACTGATATTTTTTCTCTGCCATCGGAATAATTTCCTCTACCAGCATACGTTCCAGCAAAACATGGTTTAATCGTTCTTCTGAACCAACCTTTTCCTGTACCATACCGTCACTCATCACAAGTGCAAAAGGTTTTATTTTGCCCATCTCGATCAGGTTATCCAGTATGATATTGCTTTTCCGGTTGTTGTCCAGGAATCTCACTCTCACCGAATCCATGCTGCAGATACAGAACCGGAAGGCCTGCGGATGGTACGCATGGTGGAAGATAAACGATGAATCGTTCCCAGTTATTGGAAATTTCAGACTTATAGAATTCATGTGTCAGCGTTCCATGTGGGATGTCACGAATCTCAGCCAGCTTCTTTTCATCCGGCAGTTCAATATAATTGTATAAACGGCCATATCCATGTCCGATCGGCAGCTCAGGAAGCAAAACCTCCTGTCCGTCCACACAGATCTGCACATAAATTCACAGCTGTGGAAAACGGAAGTTCCAGAATTCCACTTTTCTCCGTCTTTTGCAAATGAATAGGTCTTATCATCCCACTTTAAAGAAAGCTCTTTTGCATTTTCACAGTCCAGCTGCAAAAAAATACTTTCCGTCTTTTTGAAAAA
>ENA-OQBT01001009-OQBT01001009.1-human-gut-metagenome-genome-assembly--contig:-NODE-1009-length-13279-cov-4.021746_pt1 | contig 13279 bp, 14 predicted proteins | sample MGYA00242749_ERZ504557 | MGnify/ENA primary metagenome ERZ504557 (study PRJEB26092, sample SAMD00036243) | human gut metagenome | host: Homo sapiens | study: EMG produced TPA metagenomics assembly of... | reverse complement strand
GGCCTGTGATGCACAACAGTTCAACAGACCAAATGCCAGATAGCTCAGTTGGTAGAGCAGAGGACTGAAAATCCTCGTGTCGCTGGTTCGATTCCGGCTCTGGGCATTTTTTATTTTCTTTTTTTGCTCACGGCTGGTTAAAAAAGCCTGAGCATTTTTTATTTTCTTTTTTGCTCACAGCTGGTTAGAAAAAGCCTGAGCATTTTTTTATTTCATTTTTTAATATTGTCTTCTCTCACTTTCAGCAGTATAATTTTTCCAGAGTATGTTTGAAAAATGCTTTCCGCAAGATGTGCGTCACAATTTGTGGGAATGATTTTTCAAACACGCTCTAAGACTATCATGAAATTTTGTATCAATATCATCATAATTTTCCCAATATTAATACAATATTTTATTGAAGCAATATTTCACATAAGAAAGGAACTAAACTCATGAGTGACTTTAAAGTCGAGACTAAATGTCTCCATTCCGGTTACACTCCGTCTAAGGGTGAACCATGCGCACTCCCGATTTATCAGAGTACCACTTATAAATATGATACTACTGATGAAATGGGACAGCTCTTCGATCTTAAGGCAGAAGGATACTTCTATACCCGTCTGCAGAACCCCACAAATGATGCTGTAGCAGCAAAAATTGCAGATCTGGAGGGTGGTGTTGCCGCTATCCTTACCTCTTCCGGACAGGCTGCCAACTTCTATGCAGTCTTCAATATCTGCGAAGCAGGTGATCATGTTGTGGCGGCTTCTACTATTTACGGAGGAACCTTTAACCTCCTGGCTGTTACCTTCAAAAAGCTTGGCATTGACTGCACTTTCGTTGACACCGATGCTAGCCCTGAAGAAATTGCAGCTGCCTTCCGTCCTAATACAAAGGTACTTTTCGCAGAGACCATCGCAAACCCGGCCCTGGTAATTCTTGATATTGAAAAATTCGCAAAGGTTGCTCACGAACATGAAGTTCCGCTTATTGTAGACAACACCTTCGCTACACCTGTAAACTGCCGTCCTTTTGAATGGGGAGCTGATATCGTCACCCATTCCACAACCAAATATATGGACGGACATGCTGTGCAGGTTGGCGGAGCTATCGTTGACAGCGGTAACTTTGACTGGGATGCCTGTGGACATAAATATCATGGTCTGACTGAACCGGACGAATCTTATCACGGTGTTATTTATACTAAACAGTTTGGAAAGAAGGCTTATATTACAAAGGCAACCTCTCAGCTGATGCGTGACCTTGGCTCCATCCCGTCTCCTACAAACTGTTTCCTGTTAAACCTTGGACTGGAAACTCTTCCTCTGCGTGTAGAACGTCACTGCTATAATGCACAAAGAATTGCAGAATTTCTGAATGCTCATGAGAAAGTATCTCACGTAAACTATGCAGGACTTCCTGATGACAAATACTATGTACTTGCTCAGAAATACATGAACGAAGGCAGAACCTGCGGTGTTATCTCCTTTGAACTGACAGGTGGCCGAGAAGCTGCAGTCCGCTTTATGGACAGCTTAAAGCTTGCCACCATCGCAACGCACGTAGCAGCATCCAAAACCATGATCCTGCATCCTGCAAGCCATACTCACCGCCAGATGAACGATGAACAGCTTGTGGAAGCCGGCGTATCACCGGGAATGATCCGTCTCTCCGTTGGTATTGAAAATGTTGAAGACATCATTGCTGACATCGAACAGGCATTAAAAAACGCATAAAAGATAATTTCAAAAAATCCGAAAGAACTTCTGAAATGATCACAGATATAACAGATCATTTCCAGATTCTTCCGGATTTTTATTTTCAGGTCAAACGGATATTCGCAATCCGCTTTGCTACTTGATTCGGTTAAATTCTTTCTTATTTTCTACTTTAACAAATAAACATCTGTATAATATACCCCTTTGTCCTCCCCTTCCTGATGGGTAGCAACATAAATATCTATACAATTATGTTTAATCGCACCACCACAGTCCTCTGCAACATAAACCTGTCCATTGATCACAACCTTAGATCCATATGGAATCTGTGTAGGGTCCACCGCAATCGTACGGTTTGTCGTAGCAGTCACCCCTGTAGAAGTAATGCCATTTGCCCAAGGGCCACAACAAATACTGCAGGGACAATAATGAGTAATCTTAAAGGTTCCCAGCGGAACCAGTGACGCATCTGAAGACACAGCTACCGGAGTTCCCACCTTCACTCCATCCACAGACTCTCCCTTTGAAGCAGTTACACCATCCACAGCCTCTGCAAAAACGCCTTTGCCTTCACTTTTATGAATTGTTCCTGCTTCTTCACCGTCTACTTTAGCGACCTTTGACTCCTCTGTTTTCTCCTCTGCTGCTGTATTCTCCAGAACACTGGTAGGAATATATCCAATGCCTCTTTTTCCATTCTCTTTTTTATAGTAAATCTGACTCCAGATGCCATTTACTGTAGCCAGGCGCTTCACTTCATCCTCCTGAATGACCTCACCTACTACCTGTCCATCCTTCTTTCCCGGATAATCCAGAATATCACTGTCCTTCAGTGCTGTAAAAGTTCCCTTTGCCTGAGCAACCTGATCACTGTCATTGATATGTTTTGTGGGCACATAGCCACTGATCTTTTCCGTGCCCTTTTTGCTCTTTTTCTCATAAGTCACTTTACTCCAGCCATTATCACATACGGCCACTCTCTCTACACCGGTACCAAGATACACTCTTACAAGTTTCTTTCCGTTTTTCCCCGGCATAGAGCGTATATAAGTTGCCTTTGCAGAAACAGAAACCTTATCCGACTTGGCAACTGCCGTTACCTTCTCTCCACTTCCATCATCAATCTCAAATGTCTGCGGTATCTTATTATCCTCCTTATAAGCATTAACTGTCCCCTCATAATCCAGGATATCCGCAGAAACTGTTGTTGGTAAAGTAAGCATACTGCAAACTAATAATACTAAAATTTTTTTCTTCATAAACTGAGCCTCAACTCCTTTATAGTCTCTCTCCGTCTGTCCTATCATAGCACACCCCCTCCCAATTTGCAATTTTCCAGTTACTGTTCACTCCGTTCTCAGTAACGTAGCCAAAATTCATTCCAGATTGCCTGCGGCAATGGAATTTTGGCTTGTATGTCTCGGGATTTTGGCATATTCATGCCAAAACACCTCGCGGGATAGTGGTGTGTGAACAGTAACATTTTCCACCCCATCCTTCACGGAATCTTCATAAACTATGTTGCTTCTATTATTTCTATATGCTATAGTAAAATTATCAGAATTCTATTCTGCCTTACGAAAGATAAGATAAAATATAAATATTTTTTTCGTAAAGGAGTGAGAAATCTGGAAATTAAATATTCAAAACAGGCCCTTAATTTTTTAAAGAAACAAGATACTATTACTCAAAAGCAGATTCTTAATGCAATATCAGTTCTCCCAAAAGGAGATGTTAAAACATTGCAAGGCAAAGACGGTTATCGACTACGAATAGGCGATTATCGTGTAATTTTTAATAATATTGACAATATTATTTTTATTAGAATGATTGGCAATCGTGGACAGATTTATAAAGGAGTATGATTTTATGACTGATGTTAAAGAACGTATTATAGGTGCTATATCAATTATGAGTGATAAAGATGCTAATATCTTCTGGCATATTATTCAAAAACATTTTAAACTGCCTGATACATTCGCAGATATAGAAAAAGTTGAACCCGATGAAACAGATTTAATAATGTTAAAGGAAATCGAAAACAACCCTGACTGTCACGAATTCATTTCTCAGGAAGAATTAATGAAAGAACTTAATATGTAAGTATTGTTCCCTGAAAAGTGCCAATTTCAGCACTTTTCAGGGAGTCATAATTTTTCAATAAAACCATTATATAAAATTTCAAAATAAATAAAAAAACATTTGACAAACTCCACTGTATATAGTATCATATATTTTGTCGCTGAGGTATTCATTCAAACGACATCATAAATGCGATAGTGGCGTAGTTGGTAACGCGCGACCTTGCCAAGGTCGAGACCGCGGGTTCGAGCCCCGTCTATCGCTCTCAGAGCATCAGCTAAAGCTGATGCTTTTTTCGTCCCCTTCTATGACTTTCCATAACTATAGCAATTCCATATCTGCGAATAACATCTATAGCCAATATCCAGTGTAAAAAAATAATGGTTTGGGGCGCATTTGCAGGAGTCTTAGAAAAAATTAGCGTCAGGAAATCTGCGTTATGTAAAAAAATCTCACTGTCTGAGCCGCATTTGCGGCGAGTTTGAGATTTTTACATGTTTTAGCAGATTCCCTGACGCTTAGTTTTTTCTTAGGCTCCGAAACCGCGCCCCAAACCATTATTTTTTTTCACACGTCACTTTGGATTAGTGATGGAACAATCTGATACCAGTAAAACTCATCACCATTCCATATTTATTGCAAGTCTCGATCACAGCATCATCACGCACAGATCCACCCGGCTGCGCAATATACTTCACGCCACTCTTATGAGCACGCTCAATATTATCACTGAATGGGAAGAATGCATCAGATCCCAGTGTAACATCCGTCATCTGATCCAGCCATGCACGTTTCTCTTCTTTTGTAAATACTTCCGGTTTCTCTGTGAAAGTTTTCTCCCACATACCATCAGCAAGTACATCCATATATTCATCCCCGATATAAACATCAATGGCATTGTCACGTTCCGCACGTGAAATTGTATCTTTAAATGGCAGATTCAGCACTTTCGGGCACTGGCGAAGGAACCAGTTGTCTGCCTTCTGTCCTGCAAGTCTTGTACAATGTACACGTGACTGCTGTCCTGCACCAACACCGATAGCCTGTCCATCTTTTACGAAACATACAGAGTTGGACTGTGTATATTTCAGGATGATCAGAGAAATCTTCATATCACGTTTTGCTTCCTCTGTAAGCTCTTTATTCTCTGTCACAATATTGGAAAGCATTGCATCATCGATCTCAAGCTCCTGACGGCCCTGCTCAAAAGTTACACCAAATACTTCTTTGTGTTCCAGCGGAGCCGGTACAAAGTTCTCATCGATCTGGATCACATTGTAGTTTCCTTTTTTCTTCTGCTTCAGGATCTCCAGTGCTTCCTCTGTGTATCCAGGTGCAATAACACCGTCAGATACCTCTCTCTTGATCAGAAGTGCTGTATCTTTATCACACACATCAGAAAGAGAAATAAAATCACCAAAAGAGGACATTCTGTCAGCACCGCGAGCTCTTGCATAAGCGCATGCTAATGGTGAAAAATTCTTCCAGTCCATATCATTTACCCAGTAGATCTTTGCCAGAGTCTCTGTAAGAGGAAGTCCTACAGCAGCACCGGCAGGAGATACATGTTTAAAAGATGTAGCTGCAGGAAGTCCTGTTGCTTTCTTCAGATTGGATACCAGCTGCCAGCCATTAAAAGCATCCAGGAAATTGATATATCCCGGTCTTCCAGAAAGGATCTTCACCGGAAGCTCAGATCCGTCTGCCATATAAATTTTTGCAGGTTTCTGATTCGGGTTACAGCCATATTTTAATTCGAATTCTTTCATTATATAAATCCTCCGTATGAACCAAATAAGTATTTTAAAATTAATTCCTGTAAATAATTTCTTACTGCGAAAGCATCGTCTTATGTTCACAATAATCTATAAGCACTATCTGTACTCAGTAAGTGACTATTATTTATTCTTATTAATGATCTTGCTTTCGTACTTACCTGTCTCAATATCAATATATCTTACAAACAGAGATACTTTGTTATCTTCGTTCAGGCTGTTCCAGAGAAGTTCTGCAAACTCATCCATATCATCCGGAATTGCTACCAGTTTCGGTTCGCCTTCAAAGCTTGGAAGTGGATTTCCGTCACATTTATAAGTATGGATGAAATGTCCCTCTCCTGCAATGGCATTCTCGTATGCAAATGTGTATCTGTTACATGCATCCGGATTTCCGTTGTTGCTCTTGAGAATTGACATTGCATAGTTGAATTTTCCGTTCTCTACGTGCATAACACCGGAGATACGAGGTGTATAGTTCGGACCGTCCGGCTCGAATTCTCTGCTTCTTAAGGACTGCTCAAAAGTAAGCTGATGATCCATTCCCTCATAAATGGTATCTGTCTGATCTCCGTTAGTTACGATTGTTTTGTTTCCCAGTACACGTACAGGTGCATAGATGATCAGACTCGGATCTGTAAGTTTGGACGGATCAAACGCCTGGGTACGGATTCCCTCACCATCCTCTGCAAATACTCTGTTTCTGCTGTTCTCGCTTCTGCCCATGATGAAATAAGCTGTCACTGCTTTCTTACCGTCTGCGGAACGTCCAATCACAATTCCTCTGCCAGGATAGGAATTCTCTTTCAGTTCTTTTTCCAGTGATAACATTTCCATAATTTTTCTCCTTTTCGTTAAAAATAAGGTTAAAAAAAGCCTGGGAAACCTATTTATTCATTGAATAATTTCCAGGCTGCCCAGGCGGTCGGCTCATATACTTGCTGCACTCCCTGTAGGTAATCCTACTTCCGCCAGTCATGCAGGCACTGTTGTGAAAAAAATCACACGTTGTTATTATAGTACAATACTTCTTTGTGGATTTCAAGGCAAATTTTTTTGTAGTGTGCTGAATTTTCGTTTTACTGAACATCCTGCAAACCATAATCAACATCAATCTGCGCCGCAATATCCGATTTCATCTGTATCCATGCATCCGGATTCTCCACATAATATTTCGGACAATCTTTTCCGGTAACATCATAATGCCGGATCACGTTCTCTGATGTAAGCCCAAACCGCACGCACAACCACGCAGAAAGCTTCACTGCCGAATCATAAGTTGCCTCATTAAATTTCCCCGTCTCATCCGGATGACAGCACTCGATGGACAAAGTATCTACATTACGTGAGTTCGTCGCATAGGACATCTCTGACGTAGGAATACACTGCACCACTTCCCCATCCAGCCCCACTACAAAATGACTGCTCACCTTTGTGTCATGAGTAGTCGCCAGATTCTCAAAGTAGTTCCTGTTTGCAATGGCTGTTGCCCCCGGATTTGCAGTATAATGAATGGCAATATACTGTACACTCTCAATGGGAATCTGCGGTCTGGAATATTCATTCGGCGTCAGCAGTTCCACATCTATGTACGGCGCCCCTTCTTTCTGCCATTGTTCCGGTCCGCCTGAAGAATCCGCATTATCTGTTCCTGACTGTTCCGCATCAGAAACCATCGTGTCAGAATTATGTAAAAAGTCCCCAATACTCCATCCATTTTCACTGGCCCGATTTATTATGATCCACCCACTCAGAACTATGATCACGAGCAGCATAAGGCTCATAAGAATTCTCTGATTTCTCTGCCTTACTCTGCTGCTCTTTCGTTTTTTCGACCTGCTGTTTTTCTTTTTTACTGCAGTTTTCCCTGTTCTGGTATCTGTTTTTTTCTTTTTGTTTATATGCTTTTGCATTTTTACCTTCTCTTACGGGATTTTACTCCCTGCAAAAAATACCCCGGCCGGCATGCCTGGAAATCTTATTTCTTTCCATCAGCAGCCAGCCGGGGCATATATTACACCTGAAATTTATTATTTGTCATCTACGCTATAGTTCGGAGCTTCTTTTGTGATATGAATATCATGTGGATGAGATTCCTTAAGAGACGCTGCAGAAATCTTGATGAATCTGCCTGTTTCTTTGAGTTTCTCAATAGTTTCTGCTCCACAATATCCCATACCGGAACGGAGACCGCCCATGAGCTGGAATACAGTATCCTCAACATGTCCTTTGTAAGCAACACGTCCTTCTACGCCTTCCGGAACAAGTTTCTTCGCATTCTCCTGGAAGTAACGGTCTTTACTTCCGTTCTCCATAGCTGCGATAGATCCCATACCGCGGTATACTTTATATTTTCTGCCCTGATACAGTTCGAATGTTCCCGGGCTCTCGTCGCATCCTGCAAACATGCTTCCCATCATGCAGACATTCGCACCGGCTGCGATTGCCTTTGTGACATCTCCGGAATACTTGATACCACCGTCTGCAATGATCGGGATTCCGTATTCTTTTGCAGCTTCGTAGCAGTCCATAACAGCAGTGATCTGCGGAACACCGATACCTGCAACAACTCGTGTGGTACAGATAGATCCAGGTCCGATACCAACCTTAACTGCATCTACACCGGCCTCGATCAGAGCCTTTGTCGCAGCACCTGTTGCTACGTTACCTGCGATTACCTGCAGTTCCGGATATGCTGCCTTGATCTCGCGTACAGCCTTCAGAATGTTCTCTGAATGTCCATGTGCAGAATCAATTACGATCACGTCTACAGATGCCTTTACAAGTGCATCAACACGTGCAAGTACATTAGCAGTGATTCCTACCGCAGCACCGCAGAGAAGACGTCCCTGCTCATCCTTTGCAGCCAGAGGATATTTGATCTGTTTCTCAATATCTTTAATAGTAATTAAGCCTTTTAAGTTAAAGTCATCATCTACAATAGGTAATTTCTCTTTACGTGATTTTGCCAGAATCTTCTTGGCATCTTCCAGTGTAATTCCTTCTTTGGCTGTGATCAGTCCCTCAGAAGTCATGCACTCTTTGATCTTCTTGCTGAAATCTGTCTCAAACTTCAGATCACGATTAGTAATGATTCCGACCAGTTTTCTGCCCTCTGTGATCGGCACACCGGAGATACGGAACTTTGCCATTAACTCATCTGCGTCTTTAAGTGTATGTTCAGGAGATAAATAGAAAGGATCTGTGATAACACCGTTCTCAGAACGTTTTACCTTGTCTACCTCTTCTGCCTGCGCTTCAATGGACATATTCTTATGAATAATACCAATACCACCCTGTCTCGCCATAGCGATTGCCATGCGATGCTCGGTTACTGTATCCATTCCTGCACTCATCATAGGAATGTTCAGTTTAACCTTCTTTGTTAAGTAAGTTGTGACATCTACCTGATTCGGAATTACCTTTGAATATGCCGGAACTAACAGCACGTCATCAAAAGTAATGCCTTCACCAATGATAGTACCCATTGCATTTCCTCCCTTGCGTATATGAAATTAAATTACTATTGTAATGTAAAAAGGAACCAGCAACTGGTCCTTTTATTTTCAACAAGTGTAACAAAAATCAGATTCTATGTCAATCCAAAAAAACTTTGCTCGGTGCTGAATTTTTCATAGCCTGTGCAAGTGCCTCATCCGGTTCCAGGATGATCTTGCATAAATTTCCGTCCAGTCTTGTGATAACACCAAAGCGTTTATGCTCCGGATTTCCTGATGAAAGTCCAGTACTTTCATGTTCTGGTTTCCGTTGTAATAGTCCATTCTGTGGGAATCCAGCGGTGCTGCCAGATCTGCTTCTGATAATTTGAAGCTCTTTACTTTCTTTCTTTTTGTCTTTGACATGATCATGTCGATGTCAAAATCGCCATTGATAAACAGATATTCATATTCTACATCTGTTTTCGGGATTACAAAATAGCATGCAATTCCAAGCGCTACGGCAATGATCAGTGCCAGCGGTGTGATGATAAGTCCGGCAAATACTGCCAGCACTGTCAAAACGATCAGACCGTATTTGAGCAGGCTGTCTTTAGCCGTCTTATCTTTCTTTACCAGTAATTCTGAATACAAGTCGCCCATTGTTTCGTCTCCTTTTCATTTGTTCAGCTGTTGAAAACAGCTTTTTTTGCACAGCATATTTAACAATTATATTTTATTCATCATGCTGTTTTTCTGCATTATATCACAAAACGGAACCATCGTCTATGACGACGGTTCCGTTTCACATATTCCACCTATACTATTTTTATCTGAGCATACTGCGGTATAATTTTATCGTTTATTAAAAATTACATCATTCCCATTCCAGGATTAGCAGCCGGTGCAGGTGTGTCTTCTTTGATAATTGCAACAGCAGATTCTGTTGTAAGTAATGTAGATGCAACACTTGTAGCATTCTGAAGAGCACTTCTTGTAACCTTTGCAGGGTCAAGGATACCTTCGCTTACCATATCTACATATCTTTCATTCAGAGCATCGAAACCGATTCCCGGTTCAGATTCTCTTACTTTGTTGATGATTACAGAACCTTCAAGTCCTGCATTTGCAGAAATACGGAACAGAGGAGCTTCCAGAGCTTTCAGGATGATGTTTGCACCTGTCTTCTCGTCACCTTCCAGAGTTGCTGCAAGTTTTGCAACTTCTTTGGATGCGTGGATGTAAGCAGATCCGCCACCTGCGATGATACCTTCTTCTACTGCTGCTCTTGTAGCTGCAAGAGCATCTTCCAGACGAAGCTTAGCTTCTTTCATTTCTGTCTCAGTGGAAGCACCAACACGGATAACAGCTACGCCGCCAGCCAGTTTTGCAAGTCTTTCCTGTAATTTTTCTTTATCAAATTCAGATTTTGTTTCTTCAATCTGTCCACGGATCTGAGCAACACGGTTTGCGATTGCATCTTTGTCACCCATACCGTCAACGATAACTGTGTTCTCTTTTGCAACTTTAACAGATTTTGCACGTCCTAACTGCTCCATAGTTGCGTCTTTCAGTTCCAGACCAACTTCTTCGGAGATTACCTGGCCGCCTGTAAGGATTGCGATATCCTGAAGCATTTCTTTTCTTCTGTCACCATATCCCGGAGCTTTGACAGCTACTACCTGGAAGGTTCCTCTTAATTTGTTTACAATCAGAGTTGTAAGAGCTTCACCCTCTACATCTTCAGCAATGATAAGAAGTTTCGCACCAACTTTTACGATCTGCTCCAGTAATGGAAGGATTTCCTGGATGTTGCTGATCTTCTTGTCTGTGATCAGGATATATGGATCTTCCAGATTTGCTTCCATTTTTTCCATATCTGTTGACATATATGCGGATACATATCCACGATCGAACTGCATACCTTCTACAAGGTCAAGTTCTGTGTGCATTGTCTTGGATTCTTCTACTGTGATAACGCCGTCTTTGGAAACTTTTTCCATAGCATCTGCTACTAACTGTCCAACAGTCTCATCGCTTGCGGAAATAGATGCAACGTTTGCGATCTGTTTCTTGCCGCTGATTGTCTGGCTCATGTTCTTGATTGCTTCTACAGCTACATCTGTAGCTTTCTTCATTCCTTTTCTGAGGATGATCGGGTTAGCGCCTGCTGCCAGGTTTCTCATTCCTTCGTGAACCATAGCCTGTGCAAGAACAGTAGCTGTTGTTGTACCATCACCTGCTACATCGTTTGTTTTGGAAGCAACTTCTTTGATCAGCTGTGCGCCCATGTTTTCAAATCCGTCTTCCAGTTCAATTTCTTTTGCGATTGTAACACCGTCGTTTGTGATAAGCGGAGCACCGTATGGTTTGTCAAGAACTACGTTTCTTCCTTTCGGTCCTAATGTTACTCTTACTGTATCAGCTAATTTATTTACACCAGCTTCAAGAGCTGCTCTGCTTCTGCGCCGAATTTAATTTCTTTTGCCATGATAATATGACCTCCTGATTCAAATTTTGATCTCTATGAATTCTTTCTGATACTTAGCCGGTATTTCATGTTACATCCTGTAAATATTATCTTATAAGTATCTTCATTTATGTTTTCTATTTTGATATTGCTTATTTAACAATTGCAAGAATATCATTCTGTTTTACGATAATGTATTCTGTGCCATCCATCTTTACTTCTGTTCCTGAATATTTGGAGTAGATAACTTTATCACCTACAGCTACTTCCATTTTTACTTCTTTGCCGTCAACAACTCCGCCAGGTCCTACAGCTACAACTTCTGCCTGCTGTGGTTTCTCCTGTGCCTGTCCCGGAAGAACGATTCCGGATTTTGTTGTTTCTTCTGCTTCAACCTGTTTTAATACAACTCTGTCACCTAAAGGTACTAATGTCATGATCTATATCCTCCTTTATTCTCCAACCTGGAATCTCTGTTACCGTCTCTGCTATTCTTAATATCCGGCAACTGTTTCGGCACTCTGTCTAATTCTGCCGATTTTTGCTAGCACTCATTTACTTCGAGTGCTAATCACTGTCCTTATATTATTGAAAATGAGTCGATTTCGCAAGTGCTTTTATCATTATAAAATAATCTATATTCTCTTTTTTACTTATATATTCTCTTTTTTTCTTTTGTTTTCTTAATTTACAAATAATTTTGTCATATCTTCCTTGTCTTTCGCACTCAATTGAATTGTCTTCAAATACATCAATTAAGAGGCTTGCTATAGTTCCTGTAACATAATAAAAAGACCGTCCACCATACAGCAGACAGCCTTCTTGCATTCATTATTTATGGAAGCTTCTATATCAGGATTTCTTATTTCTCTGAGCTTTAATCTCTTCCAGTTCATCAAAGATGACTTCATTCAGCACTTTAATGTAGGTTCCTTTCATACCGGAAGATCTGGATTCGATCACACCGGCACTTTCAAACTTCCTCAAAGCGTTTACGATAACAGATCTGGTGATTCCCACGCGGTCTGCGATCTTACTTGCAACCAGGATTCCCTCATCTCCGTCAAGTTCATCAAAAATATGGATGATCGCCTCCAGTTCGGAGAAAGATAAAGTATTAAACGCAGATTTCACTACCTGCTGCTTTCTGTCCTCCTCAGCATTCTCTTCATGAACCGCTCTCATCATCTCAAGCCCTACAACGGTTGTTCCATATTCACTGACAATAATATCTTCAATGTCATATGGTTTCTCATAACGATACATAAATACAGTACCAGTCGTTCCCCTGCAATATCTATCGGATTAATGATTCCCTGATAACTGCTTGATACATGTTCAAATCCCAGTGTCTGAAGATTTACATTCTCTTTTGTTGACAGGACACCCAGAAATCTCTCGTTTAACAGGGAATCTACATATCCGCCAACCTTGTCCTCGATCAGTTCAGTGATCTCCTCTACTCCCGGGCATAAACTGACACCCAGAACCTTTCCTTTTTTACTGAGAACCAGAATGTTGGAACTCAGTGTCTCCATCAGAACCTGACAGATGTCATTAAATACCACTTTGCTGGAACTGCTGTTATGCAGAAGTTTATTAATTTTTCTTGTTCTATCCAGCAGCTGAACACTCATATTGTCCTCCTTTCACCCTGTACATATCCGAAATCTTTCTGTCATTATTTCATAAATGAGCAGTCACTTTCTTTTGCTCGCAAGGAAGATTCAGACACACATGGTCATTAACATTACTGATACTTTGATTTTACACGTTTTAAAGTCAAATTACAAGACAAATTTTACTATTTTTTTA
>ENA-OQBT01001006-OQBT01001006.1-human-gut-metagenome-genome-assembly--contig:-NODE-1006-length-13326-cov-1.397606_pt1 | contig 13326 bp, 19 predicted proteins | sample MGYA00242749_ERZ504557 | MGnify/ENA primary metagenome ERZ504557 (study PRJEB26092, sample SAMD00036243) | human gut metagenome | host: Homo sapiens | study: EMG produced TPA metagenomics assembly of... | reverse complement strand
AGTGCATCGGTCCCCACTCTCTTGTATAAGGATGGTACTGATAAAACAGATGAATTTTCCCATCATAAAATGAAAATCCATTTGGGTCATTCATCCAGCCAATCGGTGGTGTGATATGAAACACCGGTTTTTCTTCGGAAGAAATCTCATTTTGTCTTATTTTTTCTATATTCTCGCGCTCTTTCTAATTTTTCACTCACGCTCTGATCACCTGTCTTTCTATTCATTCTTTAAGGATTCCTGATATTGATCAAATATTTCTGTTTGATTTTTAAATAATCGGATAGTCCATACTGCTCCATTTTTTTCAGATAGCTATCCCACTCTTCTTCAATTCCGCCATTTAAAATCCAGTCTGCTTTTTTCTGTTCTGCATACTTCTTGATATCAGTATCGTACTGAGATACTTTTATTCGTATCTGCAATGCTCATAAATACATTTGGGTATACATACTTGCTGTTCATGTCCTCCAAGTATACTTCATGCATATTATCGAGACGCCATTTTGCATCCGTAGGCTGTGTCACATAAGTATCGTAATACTCATTTAATATTGCCAGTGGTCCATTGACCGACTGTGCCTCTCGGACTTCCACCGGAGACTGCTCTCCAAGGTCCATATGCTTTAACATTTTTTCGCCCTGTGCATTCTCACTCATCTCAAAAATATTAAAGGAATCTTTTTCTCCATAGGTTCCCCAGTTATTCTGCGGAGACTGTAACGGAGCATACATCTGATCAATCCACGCAGCCGCCAGTGCAGTATTTCGGCAACTTGTTGTCAGTACACAGCGTCCTCTGTCAAACCCACTCGTTTCACTGTTATTCTGTCTTGTAATGTTTACCAGTCCTTCTGGGCCTGCGAGCGCTGGCAGCATAACATAGTCCTCATAATTATCAATATTAGAAATATCCCATGTGAAGCAAAGCCCATAACGATGGCTCTTTCCTTTCGCTACATAAGTAGACCACTCTTGTGTGAAAGCTTCCGGATCGACCAAATCCTGCTCTACCAACCCATGCAGCCATTGAATACCTTCTTTATATCCTTCCTGCACAGTGGTATAGATCACTTTTCCTTCATCTGTCACCGCAAAATGATCCCCCGTGTCCCCATAGCCTTCTCCGAATCCATTGATTAAGATTCCTGGATCCTGATCTCCATTATTGATGATAAAAGACATTGGGATAACATCTCCCTCTATTTCAAATTCGCTTTCCAAAAGATCTGCATTATCCCGAAAAGCGATCAGTACCTGTTCTAGTTCTTTTGTCGTATCCGGTACTTCCAGTCCTAAAAAATCCAGCCACTTTTTATTGATATAAGGAATGTTGCCAATTGCCTGAATCGCTTCTTTTCCCTCTCCAAGCTGTTCAATCCACGGAAAGGAATAAATATGTCCATCCGGAGCCTGTGCACATTGTTCTGTATTCCGGATACTGTTCAAATACCGCCTGCAAATTAGGCATGTATTTGTCAATCAACTCCTCCAGAGGAATAATGATTCCTTGTTTTGCATAGCGTAAAAGATCATAATCATTCATCCCCGCATTGAAAAGCCCCGTCCGGAAGATTTCCAAATTGAGCCAATGCAAGATTTTTCTTATCCGCAAACTGATCTGCCACAAAACAGGTCCAGTCAATATGTACGTTCGTCTGTTTCTCCAGTCTTTTGAAGATCTCTCTTTGATTTGGATCTTGTGTAGAAGTTGCCGGCGCATTGGTAATAAATGACAGTTCCGCTTTTTCTTTTAATGGAAATGCTACTTCTTCCACTGGTGTATCCGGATTGATCTCTGCTTCCATCTTCTTTCCGTCTCCGCATCCCACAACAGAACATGCAAGCACCAAAGATAATCCTGCTGCAATTACGGTATTCTTCTTTCTTCTCATGCTGCTGCCTCCTAACCTTTCACTGAACCAACCATAATACCCTGATCAAAATATTTTTGGAAAAATGGGTACATGATCAATAATGGTAAACTTGATACAACGATTGTGGCATATTTCAATAATTCTGCCACTTTCGCCATCTCTGCCGTACTTTGGATATCCGCGATCATTCCCGGCTGCGGCGTATTCTGCACTAAAATAGACCGAAGCACAAGCTGCAATGGCTGCAGATCCGCATCATTTAAGTAAATCAATGCATCAAAATAGCTATTCCACAATTCCCACAAAAGACCACAAATGCCAAAACAGCGATGATCGGCTTGCAGACTGGAATCATGATTTTAAAGAAATGCTGAAGCTCGCTTGCCCCATCCAGCGCAGATGCTTCCCGCAACTCTTTCGGTATTGATTGATAGTAAGTTCTTGCAAGAATCATATTCCAAACATTAAATGCCCCCGGAATCAAAATCGCCCAAATCGTATTCACCAGATGTAACTGATTGATCAAAATAAAAGTCGGAATCAATCCTCCTCCAAAAAACATGGTAATGATGAAAATCACATTAAAAAATCCTCTTCCGACAAAATCTTTTTTTGACATCGGATACGCAGCTAACAATGTGATAAACACCGAAATGACTGTAAATGCTGTGGAATAGAAAAAGGAATTGAAAAATCCTCTCCAGATCATCTCATTTTCCAATACTCTCCGATAGGCATCTAAGTCCATTTCTTAAAATCAAAGCTGATTCCCTGACTGTTCAATACATTTGGATCCATAAAAGAAGCTGCTACAACATATACAAGCGGAATGATAATCGCAAGTACAAATAAACCTAACGCGAAATATCCAACTCCCAAGATCAGTCTATCTGACATTCCCAGTTTTCTTTTTCTTCCTGTTGCCTTCATTTTTGCACCTCCTATAATCCTTCTCCATCATTAAGCTTCTTCACGATCAGATTTACTGCAATCAATAAAATAACATTGATAACCGAGTTGAACAGACCGACCGCTGTTGAATATCCGTAATCGCCATTCAACAGACCAATTCGATAAACATATGTTGATAAAATTTCTGATGCCGGAAGATTCATCGAAGTCTGTAATGCGTATGCCTTTTCAAATCCAATGCTCATAATATTTCCTGCCTGCAAAATAAACTGGATGACAATAATATTTTTGATTGCCGGAAGTTCTACATACCAAATCTGCTGTAAAATATTTGCACCATCTACGATTGCCGCCTCTTCTAAATCCTTACTTGCGTTGGAAAGCGCTGCCGTATACATGATCGAAGCCCATCCAGCTCCCTGCCAGATTCCACTGGCGATATAAATGGTGCGAAATGCCTCTGGCATTGCCATCCAGTTTGTATTGATTCCAAGCACCTGATTGATCGGCCTACCGGTGACAAAAACATTCTAACCATACCACAGAGAACGATTACTGAAATGAAATTTGGCGCATAAATCAATAATTGAATATTCTCCGCAGTCCAACCTTTCGAATCCGATTTAGCAACAGTGCTAAAATAATCGGTACTGGGAATCCCCATAAAAGCCCATATGCACTCAGTTTCAATGTGTTCAGCAAATAATTCATAAAATCTGGTGAAGACAGGAATCTCTTAAAATACTCCAGACCTACCCACTCACTTCCAAAAATTCCTTTGATGACATTGTAATCCTCAAATGCGATCAGTACTCCACTCATTGGGATATACTTAAAAATAATCGTCAAAAGAAAGAGCTGGCATTAAAAAAATCACATACAACTGCCAGTTCTTTCTGACATACGCCAGCTTCTGCCTCATTGTCTGCTTTGCAGAAACTGTTTTCTTTCTCGCAAACGTCCTCATGCTTTGTTCCTCCATTTTCTTTTCCTCTTTTATAAACCGGTTCCGCAACCGGTAAAGTAACCGGTTACTTTTGATTTCATACTACAATAAAATTACTCCTCTGTCAACATTTTTTCCAAAAAATCACTCTCTTTTCTCCCACTCTAAATAACCGGTCACTTTACCAGTTATTTTTAAATTGCTTTTTACAGTTGTTCTTGCTATACTAATGTTAATTTATAGAAAGAGGCGTTTTATTATGAGAAAAAAAGAAGTCACCTTTGCTGACATTGCAAAATATACCGGATTCTCCAAGACAACTATCTCCAGATATTTTAATGATCCGGATTCCCTGACTCTGGAAAATCAGGAAAAAAATTGCAAAAGCACTGGACGAGCTTGATTATCAGGAAAACAAACTCGCAAAAGTTCTCGCAAATGGAAAGAGTGAATTTGTCGGCATCATTATCCCGAACCTTTATCTACACTATTATTCTGAGATGTTGAATCAGCTTTTATCCAGCTACACAGACTACCGTTACAAATTTCTTGTATTTGTAAGCAGCGACCAGAAAGAACTGGAACAACAATATTTAGATGAGCTGATGGCATATAAGATTGAGGGATTGATTGTCTTAAGCCACACGTTTCCTTCAGAAAAACTGGCCTCCTATCATATTCCGATCGTTGCTATCGAGCGGGAAGCAGAACATATCTGCAGCGTCAACACTGACAATTATATGGGAGCCGTACAGGCAGCCACTCTCCTGATTCGGAATCAGTGTGAATCCTCATTCACGTCAATGTTCCGGTTCCTAAGCAGTTCCCGCTTACAATCGTATCCGTGGTTTTGAAGATACCTGCATCGAACACCATGTTCCTTATGACTGATGCTGCAAGATTTTGGTTCCACTTATGAGACAACTTACGAAGCAATCAAAAAAGTCTTTGTCAAAATTGACAATGCTTATCCAGGAAAGAAAAAAGGTGTTTTTCTCGCCAATGATACCTATGCAAATATTTTTCTAAACCTAGTTTTTCAAAAATATGGAACATTACCAGAAGAGTATCAGATCATGGGATTTGACAATTCCCCTATTGCAAACGAGTCAATCATCCCTATTTCCACTATCGGACAACAGATCGATCAAATTTCCAAAACAGCTATGGAACTTCTGATCCTCCAAATGAACGAGATGAAGAAAAGGCAGCCCGTTCCTTTAAGCGAACCGATTCATAAGCAGATTACTCCTGTTTTGATCCGCCGGAATACTACGGATTAAATACGGTCAAAAAATCGTCCTTTGCACAGAAAAGAAAACACTCAAAAAGGAACTGTAATACTATTTTCTTAGTACAACAGTTCCTTTTATTTCGGAGTATTTTACCTATATCAAATCATTTCTTCTGCCTATTTCATCACAATGGAATCTTCTTTGATCTCAATCTTCCTCTCCTTAAGCAGCCTTCCCACTGCTCTTTTGAATGCATTTTTGCTCATGCCGAGTTCTTTTTTTAATCTTTTCTGCGTCTGCTTTATCATTAAACGGCAGCTTTCCATCGCATTTTTTCATGATACCAAGCACATACTCTGCATCTTTATCCATCTGCGCCGGAATTTTCTCGCGGATGCTTAAATCCAGCTTTCCGTCTTCTTTGACCGCAGTAACTCTTCCAGTCACCTCTGTTCCGACACGGAAATTTTAAAACTTCTTTTCTTGGATCAGCGCAGAATATTTATTATCTACGGCAACAAAGACTCCAAAGCGATCACTAGTGTCATAGACAATCCCATGTACCATATCATCTTTCTTATATGGAGAATCCGTGCGAAGAAGACCGTATACTTTCATTGTCGCACAAAGTCTCTGACTTTTTGTCAATATAAAGTGTCACAAGACATTTATCTCCTTTTTCCACTTTTGCTGTCTGTTCTTTAAATGGAAGGAACAGATCCTTTTCCAGTCCCCACGACAGAAATGCCCCGAATTTTCCTACATCTGCAACTTCGAGCACTGCCAATTCTCCGACTTTCAATTCTGGCTCATTGGTCGTGGCGATCAGACGGTCGCTGGAATCCTTATACAGAAAGACCTCAATCGGATCTCCCACTTCAATATCCTCCGGCACCTGCTTTTTCGGAAGAAGCACTCTTTCTTCATCACTTCCCAAATACACTCCAAAATCCACGATTTTTACTACTGTCAATACTTGTTTTTTCCCTAACTGCATCCTAATTTTCTCCTCTTACTTGCACGATCGCATATGGTCTTTCCTTTTCATCTCCAAGCACGATCGTTGTGTTGTCTTGTTCCTCTATCATAGACGGATAAATCATATCTCCGTACACTGCTGATTTTTTGTACTCAACCTCAGTTCCCTGATCTTAGACGGCGTTCCCATCTCTTCCCAGACATCCAATGCCATCTGCACATACTGGCTATTGTTCACATGGTGATTCGTATCGATCTGATGTCTTCTCACTGGAAATGGCTCACCCTGCTTTCGTTCTTTTGGCAGAGGGATCTTTCTTCCTGCATATTCCATCGGAAGCGGTTCCTCTGTTCCATACCCTGCAATTTCCTGAGGCTGTGGTCTTACCGGACGCCCTTTTTTCAGATCCATGAATACCCATATGGAATAGGCATAGGCGATTTTACTCCCTTTTGCATCGGTCATCACAAAATTTCTTGTCCCATACAATCCGTCAAATCCGATCGCGAACGTCTCTACTGTAACTTCCTCACCAAGTTTTGGCCGACGCTCGATCACAATCTGCCAGAAAGACAATACCCATGCTTTCTGATGCTCCTCCATATATTCACATCCGACTCCAAGTTCTTCTGACTGGAAGGTACTGCAGTCTTGAAATAATTGACAAGATTGGGAATGGTCAGTTTCCTTTCCCCATCGACTTCGCTGTATCTGATCCGTTGTTTCCATTGATATTTCATTTCTCTGCGCCTCTTTTACTTTTCTTTCTCATTGATAAAACTTGTCTCCACGGTGATCACACACTGGTATCTGGAATCCCTCTCCCGGATGCATCTGACAAATAAGTCATGCAGCTCCCTCTGCTTTGCCTGATCATATTCATGTGGCACTACCATGTCAAAGATCAGATTGATCTGGTCTTTGCCGTCTACCATTCGGAAATCATGGATACTTGCATCTGCGTCCAGCGACTGAAGCACTTCTTCTGCCATCTTTCTCGCTGCAAGTACTGTCTCATCTTTCGTCTCAACGGGATCCATATGAATGACAAGAAAAATGCCAAGCTGCTTGAGCGCATCCCGCTCAATCCGGTCGATCACCTCGTGTGACGTCTCAATGTCTGTGTCGTTAGGAACCTCTGCATGGATGGATGCCATACTTTTCCCAGGTCCGTAATTATGTACGATCAAATCATGCTCCCTACAATCCCATCATACTGCTCTACAATTTTGTAATCTGTACATAGACTTCCGGGGAAACCGCTTCTCCGATCAATGGCTCCAGTGTGTCTTTTGCAATGCTGATTCCTGCCCACATCACGACAAGTGACACTCCCAGTCCTACAAATCCATCGATATTAATTCCCGTCACGCCAAAAACAATCAGTGAAAGAATCGTCGCTGAAGTTGTGATCACATCTCCGATCGAGTCGGCCGCTGTCGCCAGCATCACCTGGGAATGGATTCGTTTTCCTAATTTCTTATTGAACATTCCAAGCCACAGCTTGATTCCGACAGAAAGCAATAATATTATAACAGAAATCAACTGAAAGTGCATCTCCTGCGGATGCATGATTTTCTGAATCGCATCTTTCAAAAAGGTAAACCCGACCTCAATGACAAGGAAAGATACTACCAGTGCAGAAATATACTCGATTCTTCCATGCCCAAACGGGTGATCTTTATCTGCGGGCTTACTTGCGATCCGAACTCCTACAAAGCTTATGATAGAAGATCCCGCATCTGACAGGTTGTTAAATGCATCTGCCATAACCGAAATACTTCGCAGAACAAACCCGATACTTATTTTTATCAAGAATAATAACACATTACAAAAGATGCCGACGACACTCGCCAGCATCCCATATCTTGTCCGGACTACGTTGTTTCCTGTCTCTTCATATTCTTTTACAAATCGTTTTACTAACCAATCGGTCATAAAATCCCTCTCTTCTTTTGCTGTTTTCTATTTGTCATCTTTCTCCGGGAAAAAGAACCATCTCACTTTTACTTTTGCATCAGAAGTTACCAGATCATATTCTTCCTCTGTCAACACTTCCTGAAGCTCTTTCTTTCCATCTTCCGGGACGACTGCATGAACTGCATCAATAAAACAGAGATTTGGATATAGGACACACCACCAGTTATGCCCTTTCGCCTCTCCAATCTCAATGCGAAGCGCTTCATATTCCCCTGCCGGAAATGTGACGTCCCCATAAGTTTTCTCCGGGAAATAACTTGTAGTCAGTTCTAGGTGAACCGGATAGTCATAGGACTCCCCACAGATTACTGCCTGAGCAATATCCCCCAGCTCTCCGAGATGCTCCCCAACCCACTCTCTTGTCTGTGCAAGATCGGTATGCTGCGGCATTTTATATTCCATATAGGCAAGAACCGCTTCCTTGACCTTCATCTTCAATGCTTGATCTTTTTCGCTGTCACTATTTGCCAACACATGGAACCGCAAAACCTCTCCCGCCATATGCTCCTGAAGATTGGACAACTTCTCCTTTGCTGCCGCATGCATCCTGGTTGTCACCACCCCGGTCAATACCCCTGCGATCAATACTGCAAGTATGAAAATCCTGTACTTCGCTTTCTTTGTGATCCCCGGCACAACTGTCTTTTCTGTTTCTGCTGCTTGTTCTCTCCCACTCATCACTATGTACCTCCCTTTTTGATATAAGGAGTATGTACCGATGAGCAGTTTTTATTCATTATTCCTATTCTTTTTTCGAGCGGATCGTATGCAGCACAGATTCTACCTGATTCTCAATATGGCGACATACAATCTTTGCAGCTTCTTCCTTGTTGCGCTTTTCAATATTTTCTATAATCTGATCATGCTCTTCTAACAATTTCACATGGGATTCGTCCTTTTTCAAATATTCCACGCGGAAACGGTACATCTGCTCCCGGAGATTATTCAACAGTTGGATCAGACGCTGGTTGTCGGTCGCCATATAGATCACATCATGAAATTTCACATCGGCTTCCGCATATTTTGTCACGTCTTTGCTCTTTAATGTCACTTCAAACTCCTTCGCGGCTGCTTTCAACTCCTCAATCTGCTGTGCAGTCATCTTCTCACAGGCAATCTCTACGGCGAGTTCTTCTAACGCACGTCTGACTTCCAACACATCCTTTAAGCTTTTCTCTGTGATCTCGGCCACTTCCGCCCTTTTCTTGATCATGAGCACAAGTCCCTCCAGCTCCAGCTTGCGGATCGCCTCCCGAATCGGAGTGCGGCTGACTCCCAGCTTATTGGCAAGCTGTATCTCCATCAGGCGCTCTCCCGGCTTTAATTCTCCGCGCAGAATTGCCTGCCGCAGTGTATTGAATACAACATCTCTCAATGGTAAATACTCGTCCATGCTTACTTGAAATTTTGGTTCCATGCTCTTATTTCCTCCTTGCATTGTGTATATTCGTAATATACACCTGCTTTGCCAGTTCTCTGTCTCTGATTGCTTTCTGTGCCTCGCGCGCCATTCTGCGGTCTCGGAACAGACCAAATACCGTCGGCCCACTTCCGCTCATCATCGCGTTCAAAGCCCCGTGCGCTTTCATCACATTTTTAATCTCTTCGATCACCGGATATTCCCCGATCGTCACTCTCTCCAGCACATTGCCCATCGAAGCTGCCACTTTTTCCAGGCTCTGCTCCGAAAGTCCCTGCAGGATCCCATCAATATCCGGATGATCTGTAATCTCCCCCGAATCTAATTTTTCATACACCATCTTCGTGGATACACTGATCGGCGGTTTCGCAATCAGCACATAACAGTTCGGCATCTGCGGCAGTCTTGTCAATTCTTCCCCGATTCCCTCTGCCAGCACTGTCCCTCTCATCAGACAGTACGGTACATCTGCTCCAAGCTTGACCCCTCTGTCCATCAATTCCTGCTCAGAGAGTCCTAAGGCAAACATCTTGTTCATTCCAAACAGAACTGCCGCCGCATTGGAACTTCCACCTGCCAGACCTGCCGCTACCGGTATATGCTTATCAAGTGTGATCGACACTCCGTCCTGAATATCAAATTCATCGATCAGAAGCTTTGCCGCCTTGTACGCAATATTATTTTCATTGACCGGAAGATAGAACAAATTCGTCTGAATCCGTATGCCCGGTTCCTCCGTTCGTCTCAGTGTCACATCATCATACAGATAGATGGTCTGCATAACCATCCTGACATCGTGATAACCATTCTCTCTTCTTCCGAGTACATCTAGTCCCAGGTTAATTTTCGCCAGAGATTTTAACTTTAAGTATCTCATCTTCCTACCCCTTTCGACCACAACACACGGATTTCTTCTATCAGAACCTCTACATCCGATAGAAGAAATCGTGTATCTTGTATACATTATTCTTATAGTATACTCATGTTTTCTTTAAAAATCAATATCTTATCCCCCGGTTTCACCTGATCTTCCGTCAGCCCATTGACTGCACAGATCCCGTCAATTGTGGTACAGTACCGCTTTGCCAGTGTCCACAGTTCCTCTCCTTCTTTTACGATATAACCGACGATTCCCGGACGGCGCTCCAGCTCCTCTGTCTGATATGGCTCCATCGTAATGTTGTCAATGACCTCTGTCTGCACCGGCTGTCTGATAAACTGCAAAATGCCAGAACTGCCTTCACCTCAATCTCTCCACTTCCCGCCATGGAAATAGAAAGCTGTTCAATATTATTTGAAATATCATACTGTGTCTTCTCATTCATTCCTTCTGCCTCTAACAGATAGGAAAACGGCACCATGCCCTGCCACGTTGCAAATGGCACCTCATCATTTGCTTTCACATATAAAAAGGAGACATGGAGGATTCCTTCCATTTGAATTCCGTTTTCCGTCACTTCTGTGTGCTCTACCTGAATGTCTCCATTACTATGACAGATTTGAAGGATTTCTTCTTTTAACTCCGGAAGCGCAAGTTGCTCTGTCACCTTGCATTTTGAATGATTCTGAAGCAACAATGTCTCATAAGCTGCTTCCTTCTTTTCCAGATTACATTTTTCTTTCAGAGAATATGCATCCTCAAGAATCTCCAATTCTTCTTCCTGATAGATCGTGATCTTCAGATCCAGTGTTGCCTCAACGCCCAGTACCCTCATTTCTCCATCTTCATCCATGCGGATGTCCACAAGAGTATCCTCCAGATTTGCATAGAGATGATGATACATCTGTGCCTCTGCCCCAGAACATTCCACCGTTCCCTCATAGGGAACAGTCTGTTCTATCCAGTCTTCTTTCTGTTCCTCCGACAGATATAAGCAAAAACAAGCAGTTCTCCTTTGACGACAAGCTGATCGTCAATCAGCTTCGAATCCAGCTTCCGGTTTACAATATCTGTCCAAAGAATCGTCCCAATATTCTCCTTTGTGCCCGGCAATGTAATCTCTTCCTTGATCCGGTAAGTATCTTTCTTCCGGTGTGCAGTTCCAGCACTTTCGCAGTCCGCTTTTTCTGGAAAATTTCCTCCTCCTCTTCAATTCCGGTTGTTGTCTCCTCTTCCCGGAGCACTTCCCGGCAAATCTGAAGCTCTACCATCGCTTTCAAATTCATTTTCCGGGAATGGATCAGCGTCGGCACAAACTCCACTCGGTAATCCCCTACACTGTATGTAACCTGTGCTTCCCCTTCTTCGATGTAGACCATCTCTTCAAACGGAAGTCTTCCTTCCACTGCTGACAGTTTTGGTTCCACCTCATCGGTCACATACAACACCTGAAAATATAGTTTTCCGGATTACTCTGAGATAATTTTCCATCCGTTCTATCCCTTCGACCTTGACATGCCCCTCCCCCTGTACAACACGGAGTACATCGTTTTTGCATCGGTACATTGTAATCGTCATCTACAAAAAACTGATGGATCATCCGCTTTCCAATCTGACTGCAATGTACATTTTTCTTTCTTAACTCCATAAAACATCCTCCTACTCAAATATAATATTTTTATCAATCCATTCCATTTTCACAACAACATACGGATATGTCTGTTTTTCCGTGATTTTCTCTTCCTTGGACGGCCCTAAAAGCTCCGTCTGTATATAGACTGCATTTTCTGTCTCGTACAATGCTTTCACTTTTATACTGTAACCGCTTGTCGGTCTTGTTCCATACCCCACTGCAAGGTACAGTTCTCCCTGATCTGCATAAGAAAGTTGAAATCCTTCTTCCTTTCGCTCTGCAATCATTTCCTCTAATTCTTCCGGAATGTCCTGCTTCTCTGTCACCGTAAATTCTATGTCCCGAAGTTTCCCGGTCCGCTCTGTCTTCTCCACACAGCCGCCCACCGTCAACATCAGACAGGCAACAAGAAGAAGAACTATTTTCCTGCCAATATACTTTTTCACCTGGAAACAATCACTTCCGCTCCTGCATGATTCTCTCTACATCTTATTATCTTTCTTGTCTTTTCATTCCCTCTCTAGTATAATATTTTCAATAAATCAAAATAATGAAGGAGACTTTAACTATGCTGCGTTTTACATTTTTAGTGATATTTTTAATATCCTTTTTAATTCTTTCCATCCCAGTATTGCTTGTAGAAGCCATCATCGGGAAGTTCAACCGGAAGGCAAAAGATTACAGCTGTCTTCGCATTGTCCAGTGGGGATTTCGTTGTATTTTATGGATCACCGGAGTAGAAACGACCGTGATCGGCGAGGAACAAGTACCAGATGAACCGGTCTTATTTGTCGGGAACCACAGAAGTTATTTTGACATTCTGCTTACTTACTCCCGCTGCAAGCGTCTAACCGGCTATGTGGCTAAAAAGGAGATGGAACGCTTCCCTCTTTTGAACAACTGGATGCGTAATCTCTACTGCCTGTTCCTCGACCGAGATAATTTAAAAGAAGGACTCAAGACAATTCTGACCGGGATCGATTATATCAAGCAGGGAATTTCCATCTGTATTTTCCCGGAAGGGACAAGAAATACCGGCGAGGAATTAAGTATGCTCCCGTTTAAAGACGGCGCACTCAAGATCGCCGACAAGACGGATGTGCAATCGTTCCGATCTCGATGAACAATACTGCCGAAATTTTCGAAAACCATCTGCCAAAGAAAGGTACAAAGGGATTTCCAAAAATCCGGAAGACGCATGTGATTATTGAATATGGCAAGCCAATCTATCCACACACACTTGATCGGGAAGAACGCAAGCACCTTGGTGCCTACTGCCAGAATATCATTCAGGAAACTATCAATAAAAACGCTGCACTGCTCGAAAGCGTGCACGAAAGGGGCTAAGAACCATGACAACACAAAATTTAACATTATTGACCGATTTTTATGAACTGACGATGATGCAGGGATATTTTCACAGCAAAGAGGAAAATACTCCTGTCGTCTTTGACATCTTTTTCC
>ENA-OQBT01001005-OQBT01001005.1-human-gut-metagenome-genome-assembly--contig:-NODE-1005-length-13334-cov-2.805255_pt1 | contig 13334 bp, 14 predicted proteins | sample MGYA00242749_ERZ504557 | MGnify/ENA primary metagenome ERZ504557 (study PRJEB26092, sample SAMD00036243) | human gut metagenome | host: Homo sapiens | study: EMG produced TPA metagenomics assembly of... | reverse complement strand
GCGTCCAGGCCCGGCGGGAGCGGGAGGCAGCGAGGCGATCGCGAGCGACGGTCCGCGGACAGCAGATAGGCGGCGGTGCGTTCCGCAGCTCCCTCTGATGCTCCGGCACGGCACGCAGGTAATGCCGCAACGTGGTCTCCTCCCTCACATGTCCGAGGCGTCCATCGTCTCCTTGAGACTGCTGCCATCGAGCATGAGACGGGTGGCATGGGTCACGCGCAGAGTGCGGAACTGCAGGTCGGGACGCCCGCCGCCTTGCGGGCCTCATGAAGTGGTTGCGCAGAGTGTTCTGACACAGGATCTCGCCGCGCTTGGCCTGGAAGAACATGTGGTTCGACTGGTCCGGACGATCCTCGAGATGCATGCGAATCAAAGGAATCAGCATGTCCGGGATAGCACCGTACGCCGGGACCCCTTCGTCTTCAACCTGCCGATCCGGGACGGGCCCAGATCATCCGCGCATGGCTGACGCTGCGACGGATCATCAGCACCTTGTTCTCCAAGTCGAAGTCCATGTCCATCAGACGCAGACTCGCCGATGCGCATGCGCCCGCACAAGGCCGCGAGATACACCGACAACCGCGTATAGCCCGGCATCGCATTATATATATGGTACAGTTCGTCGGGATGACCGGCGGAATATCCGACGACCCGGCCTCCGGCTCGGGCGGGATCGGCAGCGTGAACGGGTTCTCCGCCAACAGGGGAGGAGCGCCCTTGGAGCCCGGCGCGCACGCCTCCCGCAACAGCATCTTCAACCGGATGCATTCCGAGCGGAACTGCCATTCCCCGTTCGGATGCGGCCCGTAATACCATTCGGTCACCAGCTCCTCGGTCAACTCGGCCAGTTTCACGTCGCCGAACGCCTCCTTGAGATGCTTGACGTCATTGCGCAGGTTACGCAACGTCGAGCCCGCGATCTCGGCGCCGTCCTTCCTGCGATGCCGGCGCACATACCCGTCGGCGAACACGCCGAACGTCAGCTTCGGCGTCAACGTGTTCCCATCCCGGTCCCGTGAGGAATCCACGTCATCATCCCACGACGGTGCAGATCGACGATCGACCTCTCGGTCTCGAGCCAATCCTCGGCATCGCCCCGCCTGCCCGGCGCGAACGTTTCGACACACGCTGACCATTGATCGGCGAGATATAACGAGCCTCGATGCTCGTGACATCCCCTGTCGAACCCTTGCGTTCGAGAATGCACCAAAACGCTGCGGCGCAAGGGCCTCTTTGTCTCTTCAACCATCTTCGGCCTCCTTCAGCCAATAAAAACCGTCTTCGCGCAGCGCACACCCTAAAGAACACGGTCACCTTGGTAAACCCTGCATCTATGTGGACACTCCGCGAAAACGGAAACTCCATTCTCCCACACGCCGATATTTGACAGGCCGCGTCCGCAGCCGCTACTCTTGACTGCCGTACAAAACGGGAACGGTTCAGCGTGCGGGCAAAACTCGCAGAGAAACCGCGAACAGGATGTACAGGAGGGTAAACTGAGTCAGAAGCGATTCCTGACAAGGAATTGCCCTCAGCTCGGCAGGGTATGCGAAGGTGGTGGGTTCGAGTCCCACCGAGGGCACTTTAGTTAGGAGTTCGCTGAAATTATTGTGAACCCCATTGTTGGGTAATTCAAGAAAGAGGTTGGCATGGCTGCAAGGAAGAAGTCCGAAGAACCGAGTATCAACATCGATGAGGTGCTGACCGACGAAGAGCTCAAGGCCGTGGCCAATGAAAGCGAACCTGCTGAGCGCAAGGCCAAGCCCGAGGACGGTCCGCGTACCGTTGTCGTGGCCGAGGACGAAGCCGTGAACCGCATGGATCTGGTCGCCATGCTGGAAGACAACGGTTATGAGGTCGTTGGTCAGGCCGCCAACGGCGAGGAAGCCGTGGAACTGACCCGCAAGTACCGCCCTGATGTGGTGTGCATGGATGTCAAGATGCCGCGTATGGACGGCATCACCGCTGCCGGCATTATCTGCGATGAAAACATCGCCCCCGTCGTCATGCTCACCGCATTCTCCCAGACCGATCTGGTGAAGAAGGCCACCGGCGCTGGCGCATGGCATACGTCACCAAGCCGTACGAGGAATCCAAGCTGCTGCCGACCCTCGAGGTGGCCATGGGCCGTTTCGCCGAGATCAACGATTTGCTGGACAGCGTGGAGCGCAGCGAACGTAAGCTCAAGGAAACCACCGATCAGCTCAAGGAAACCGAAGAGAAGCTCAAGAAGGCCGAAGACACGCTTGAGGAGCGCAAGCTCGTCGACCGCGCCAAGGGTCTGCTGATGGACAAGGCGGACTTCTCCGAGCAGGGTGCCTTCCGTTGGATTCAGAAGACCTCCATGGACCAGCGCATCCCCAAGAAGCGCCTGGCTCAGGCCATCATCGCCAAGTACGGCGATCCGAAGCTTCTGATTCGGGCGAACGCTGATTATCGGCGTCGCCGTACTGAGTCGTAAAGCAACACAAACACACTATGGGAGAGGCCAGCGTGACCGTACCCACCAATGAAACATTGCTGGTGGTGGACGGCCACTCGCTGGCCTTCCGTGCATTTTTCGCCCTGCCGGTCGACAACTTCAGCACCTCCAGCGGCCAGGCCACCAACGCCGTCTGGGGTTTTGCCACCATGCTCGCGCAGGTGATCGATGCGGAGAAGCCCGACCATCTGGGCGTCGCCTTCGATGTGAAGGGCGGCACATTCCGCAATGAGATGCTTCCGCAATACAAAGGCACCCGTGAGGCGGCTCCCGAAGAGCTGCTCACCCAGCTGCCATTGATTCAACGCATGCTCACGGCCCTCGGCGTCACCTACATCGAGAAGCCGGGATTCGAAGGCGACGACGTGATCGCCACCCTCGCCACCATGGGAGACAAGGCCGGTTACCACACACTGGTATTGTCCGGTGACCGAGACGCTTTCCAGCTGGTGGATGACAACGTCACCGTGTTGTACCCGGGCCATCACTTCAAAGACCTGAAGCATATGACGCCGCAGTCCATCATCGACAAATACAAAGTCACTCCCGCACAATATCCGGATCTGGCGGCACTCCGAGGCGAAACCGCCGACAATATTCCCGGTGTGCCCGGCGTAGGCGACGGCTTTGCGGCCAAGTGGATCAACCAATTCGGTTCCCTCGACGGCATTTGCGAGCACGCCGATGAAATCGGCGGCAAAAAAGGCGAATCACTGCGGGCCAATATCGACCAGGTCAAACTCAATCGCAAAGTCAACGCACTGGTACGAGACGTCGATCTAGCGTCGATATCGAGGATCTGACATTCGGCACCGTGGACGTGGCACAGATCGACGCCCTGTTCAAGGAGCTTGAATTCGGACCTCGCACCAAGAGTCGTGTACTGAAAACCTTCAATACCGGGGCCAAGGCATCCAACACATCCGGAGCTGGCGAGTCTACGAATAATGAGCAGAACGAGCAGGATAGCAGCCTCGATCTGAACCTGCCGGAACCCACGAGCATCACTGCTCCGGAGCAGTTCGACGAATGGGTCAAGGCCCATCGCGTCGAAGTCAAGGTTCCCGGTGAAATCGCCGATTTCACGGTTTCCGACTATGGCGATGGCTCGCAGCGGCATGCCATCTGCGGCGACGCGGTCGGCCACGCTTGGACCGTGGCCGCATGGGGCGACGAAAGGCCGGGGCGTGCCACGGCACAAGCCATTGCCGTGGCCACGGCAACATCAGCGGCCATAGTGCCCCTTCCAATCACCGATACCCTGCGAGCACAGCTTGCGCGGTTCCTGAAAAGCGAACACTCCCGCACCATCGTGCATGTATAAAGAATTGCTGCATCTTTTGGGCGCGGTCGATCTTGACATGGACCTGCCGATGTTCGACACCAAGCTTGCCGGGTATCTGGCCCAACCGGATTTCCATGCCGATAGCCTCAAGCAGGCGGCCGAGCACTTCCTCGACATCCACTTCACCGAAACCGAACAGCCTTCGCAAGGCACGTTGGACTTCGACGACGATCAGGTCGAAGAAGATCCGAACGAACATCGTCTGCGTGATTTGGCCATTATCCGCAGCCTCGCCGTCACGCTCGGGCCGATTATCGACGAGCGTGAACAATGCTGGCTGATGCGCGCGATTGAACTTCCTGTTTCCCGCGTGCTGCACGGCATGGAGCGCACAGGAGCCAAAGTCGATAGCGTTCGACTCGTCTCCATGCGTGACCAGTTTGCCGCCGAGGCTCGCCAAGCGCAGGAAATGGCTTGGGAGTATGCCGGCACCGAAATCAACCTGCAAAGCCCCAAGCAGCTGCAGAAGGTGCTGTTCGAAGATATGGGTTTGAAACCCACCAAACGCACCAAGTCCGGCTCATACACCACGAATGCGGCCGCATTGCAGGATCTGTATGTCAAATCAGTGGACAATGAGCGGGCCAACGGTTTCCTCGGAGCGTTGCTGCGCCATCGCGAGATCAACAAGCTCAAGCAGATCGTCCAAACGCTGATCGATGCCACCAACACATCAGATGAGCGCATCCACACCACTTTCGAGCAAACCGTTGCCGCCACCGGCCGATTGAGCTCCGTGGATCCGAACCTGCAGAACATCCCCAATCGGAACGCCGCCGGCCGTGAGATTCGTGGCGTGTTCGTGCCGGGGGAGGGGTACGAGGCCTGATGAGCTGCGATTACTCACAGGTCGAGCTGCGCATTATGCTGATCTGTCCGATGATGAGGCGCTGATCGAAGCGTTCCGCTCCGGAGCCGACTTCCACAAATACGTGGCCTCGATGGTCTACAAGCTGCCGGTCGACCAGATCACCGGCGACCAGCGCAGCCACGTAAAAGCCATGAGCTACGGATTGGCCTATGGTCTGAGTACGTATGGTCTTGCCCAGCAACTCAAGATCGCGCCACGTGAAGCGGAAGCGTTGAAAAACCGGTATTTCGATACCTTTGGCAAGGTGCACGATTACCTTGAATCGCTGGTGGCCAATGCCCGAGAGAAGGGGTATACGGAAACCATTTTCGGACGACGTCGCTACTTCCCGGCCCTGCATTCGACCAATCGTGTTGCGCGTGAGGCCGCTGAACGTGCGGCACTCAACGCACCGATTCAGGGATCCGCCGCCGACATCATGAAGATTGCGATGATTCGCGCCGAGCAGACCTTGGCCGAGGCTCACGTCAAGAGCCGTATCATTCTGCAGATTCACGATGAACTGGTAGTGGAAATCGCGCCGGGAGAAGGCGACCAGGTCACCGAACTGGTGCGCAACGCCATGGAACACGCCGTCGACCTTGCCGTGCCGCTGGACGTATCGTGCGGCATCGGTTCCGACTGGCAACTCGCTGCACACTGACAATTTCTAGCTCCCCTCGGGTGAGGGGGCTGAGCCGTTGAGCAAACAGTCCAGTGGATTGTTTGTAGGCGAAGGCGAGCCGATAGTCGAGCAATGAAGAGCACGAGCATGGCTTGTCCGCAATTGCAGAATGAGTCCCTTGCAGCAATAGCCCACTACAATGGGACATATGCCGAATCTCAAGCAAGTCATCGACGTTCTCGAGACCCTGTACCCATTGCGCTACGCCGAGGAATGGGATGAGCCGGGCCTCATTGTCGGCGATCTGAGTCACGACGTGCACCGCATCGTGTTCGCCGCCGACCCGACCTCCGCCATCATTGACAAGGCTATCGCTACTGGCGCGGACCTGCTCATCACCCATCACCCGTTGTTCTTCCGTTCCGTACACGAGACGAGCGGACTCGGTTTCCGGGGCGACATCGTCCGCAGACTCTACCAGCACGGCTGCGGGCTGTGGGTAGGGCACACTAATGCCGACGCTGCGTATCGCGGCGTGGGACAGGCGGCGGCCGACTACTTCGGACTCATCGACCAGAAACCACTCGTGCCGATTGACGATGCAAACGCCTCTCATCCGGTCGGCTTGGGGCGTGTGGGTCGTTTGCCGAAGCCTGTTGCCCTGAAGGATTTCGCTCAGCGAGTATTCGACGAAGTGTCCGATCATGGCATGACCAGCGCGCTCGGCATCCAGGTATGCGGCGATTCGGACACTTTTGTTCAGTATGTGGCCATTCTGCCTGGCTCTGGGGACTCCCTGTTCAACGAGGTGCGTGCCACCGGTGCGGACGTGTACGTAACCAGCGATTTGCGTCACCACCCGGTGACCGACGCCATCGAACAAGCCCGGTATGAAGCCCGTATGAGGTCCCAAGGCATCATGCTCGGCCATGGAATGGCGGGGGAGAGCCATGTGCGTCCCTGCTTCATCAACACCCCTCATGCCGCCATCGATCCATGTGGTTCAACTACGCGATCGATGACGTGCCAGCCGCCATCGAACAAGCGACCGGAGCAAGGCCTGAAGTCGAGTGGTTCCACGACACGACCGATCCATGGAGCTGTCCATTACCGCGCATCGAGATTAAGACGCTATAGTAACGTGGCAAAAACGTTTTTTTCCGAGGAGATGACATGTCTGGCGGAAGCAAGCAGGAACAACTGGAGCATCGGCTCGACCATAAGCTGAACGCTCCTCGGACGGCATCGACATGGACGTGCCCGCCAAAGTGATCAGTAGCGAAACCGTTTATACCGGGCGCATCTTCCACGTGGACGACATGCGCATCGCTCTGACCGACAAGCAGGGCAAGGAACACGAGATCGGCCGCCAGGTGCTGCGTCACGCCCCCTGTGTGGTCATGCTCGTGCACGACATGTCCACCGACCGTTACCTCATCGAACGCGAATACCGTGCCGGATCGGACATGTTCGCCTACGGGCTTCCCGCCGGTCTCATGGACGAGGGCGAGGACATCATGGACGCGGCCCTGAGGGAACTGGCCGAGGAAACCGGCGTGGTGCCGGACCGTGACACCATGGGTGTTGACTTCGTGGGCGATTTCTACTCGTCCGAAGGCATGACCGACGAACTGGCCCACATCATGGTGTTGCATTTGGGCCCGTTCAGGCGGGAGCAGCGCCATTTCGACGCGGACGAGCACGTGGAATCCGCGTGGATTCCGTGGAGCGACCTTGCCGCCACGCGCATCACCTCATCCAATTCGATGATCGCCATCCAGCATGAGGCGTTACGCAGACTCATCGTCAGGAACTCCGACAAAGACAAGCCGTCGCTGTTCTCCTGACGTTCAACTCCCCGGCACATCAGTGACACAAGAAAGTGGGATACTGAAAACTATGCAGATCAGACCTGGATCAATGTATCCGCTGGGCGCCAGCTATGACGCGCCGGTGTGAACTTCGCGCTGTACTCACAGGTTGCGCAGAAAGTCGAGCTATGCCTGTTCGACGAGCACGATGCGGAAACGCGCATCGAAATGACCGAACAGAACTCATACGTATGGCATAACTATATCCCCGGCCTCCAGCCCGGCCAACGCTACGGCTACCGCGTCTACGGTCCCTATGACCCGATGCACGGCCTCAGATGCAACCCCAACAAACTGCTGCTCGACCCGTATGCCAAGGCCATCGAAGGCAACATCGACGGCGACGAAAGCCTGTTCTCCTACTGGTTCAAAAGCCCGGACGACACCTCGGCGATGAACGACCTTGACTCGGCCGCCCACACCATGAAGTCGGCCGTCATCAATCCCTACTTCGATTGGGGCAACGACCAGCACCCCTACATCTCGTACCACGATTCGGTGATCTACGAGGCGCACGTGCGCGGCATGACCAACCTCAACATGGACGTGCCGCCGGACATCCGCGGCACCTACGCCGGCCTGGCCTACCCGAGCGTCATCGAATACCTGAAGAAGCTCGGCGTCACCGCCATCGAACTCATGCCGATCCACCAGTTCGTCAACGACTCCTTCCTGCAGGAGAAGGGCCTGTCGAACTACTGGGGCTACAACACCATCGGCTTCTTCGCGCCGCACAACGCCTACTCCTCCTCCGGGGAACGCGGCGAGCAGGTCAACGAATTCAAGTCCATGGTCAAGGCCTACCATCACGCCGGCATGGAAGTCATCCTCGACGTGGTGTACAACCACACCCGCCGAAGGCAACCATATGGGCCCCACCCTGAGCTTCAAGGGCATCGACAACGCCTCCTACTACCGACTGGTGGAAGGCGACCAGCAGCACTACTTCGACACCACCGGTACCGGCAACTCGCTGCTTATGCGCTCGCCGCACGCGCTGCAGTTGATTACCGATTCGCTGCGCTACTGGGTCACCGAAATGCACGTCGACGGCTTCCGCTTCGATCTGGCCGCCACGCTGGCACGCCAGTTCCAGGAGGTCGACAAGCTGTCCGCGTTCTTCGACATCGTGGAGCAGGACCCGATCATCTCGCGCGTGAAGCTGATTGCCGAACCGTGGGATCTGGGCTCCGGCGGCTATCAGGTGGGCGGCTTCCCGTCCAGCTGGTCCGAATGGAATGGCCGCTACCGCGACACGGTGCGCGACTTCTGGCGCTCACAGCCTCCACGTTGCCCGAATTCGCATCACGCCTCATGGGCAGCTCCGATCTGTATCAGGTCAACGGCCGTCGACCGGTGGCGTCCGTGAACTTCATCACCGCGCATGACGGTTTCACGATGAACGACCTGGTCAGCTACAACGAAAAGCACAACGAAGCCAATGGCGAGGGCAATCGCGACGGCGAGAGCAACAATCGCTCTTGGAATTGCGGCGTTGAAGGCCCGACCAATATTCCGGACGTCAACGACTTGCGTCAGCGTCAGATGCGCAACATGTTCGCCACGTTGCTGTTCAGCCAGGGTATCCCGATGATTTGCGGTGGCGACGAAGTGGCCCGCACCCAGCAGGGCAACAACAACGCCTACTGTCAGGACAACGAGATCTCCTGGACCAACTGGCATCTTGACAAGGGACGCAAGGAACTGCTCGCCTTCGTTTCCAAACTCATTCATCTGCGTTTGGATCATCCGGTGTTGCACCGCCGTCGCTTCTTCACAGGCCGTGAGCCCGGCGACGATTCGAACATGATTCCGCAGGTCGAATGGTTCGACCACACCGGCTCGATCATGGATATGGACGACTGGCAGAACACGCATGCGTTCTCCATGATGATCTATCTGAACGGTTCGGATATTCCGGAGGTCGACTGGTACGGCAACCGGATGGTCGACAATGACTTCATCCTGATCTTCAACGCGCATTACGAGCCGATTATGTTCACCCTGCCGGATGAGCGATACGGCCGCAAATGGCAGCTGGTCGTGGATACGCACAACCCGAATGAGCCGGCGCTGAGCTATGAGGCGGGCTTCATGATCACCGCCCAGTCCCGCAGCTTCCTCATGCTCATGAGCGCCAAAAAGCCCAAGAAGCCCATGGCCTATAACCAGACCGAATTTAAGCTCCCTCTGACGAGGGAGCTCCCGGTGTAGCCGGGTGAGGGAGAGACCGCAGCAAAGCCGCGAACCCCTACTCGCGCCCCTTACGCTCCTCCACGAGCCGAGCATCCCCGAACGCAAGTAGATGCTCGCCGGCAAGCGGGCGCGGCTGGTCGAGCAGCTCGCGGAAATCCAGGATTCCATCGACTTCATCGACGCCAAACAGCGCTTCTACGACGACGTCCTGTCTGGCGCAACCCCATACGTAAGCGTGCTCATCCCATCCGCGGCGCTCGCAAAGGAGTCAGAGGAACCGGGAGAATTGAAGGGGTGGAGAGGAAATAGGTTCGACCGAGCTGTTTCTTCCTCCGGGATACAAGCGCGAACAACGGTTTGTTGTACCCGCGCTTGGCGAACGGGACATGCCCTTAGACTGGAATCAGCAAGCGCACAGCGAGACGCGCGAATCGTTTTCCGATGTCGGGAGGTAGTCATGTCGATCGGTCAGGTTATCAAAGTCGTGCGCGAGGAGCGAGGTCTTACGCAGTCGCAGTTCGCGCACGAGCTGTTCGTCACCCAACAGGCGCTTTCCCGCTGGGAGAAGGGAACGGCAGAGCCGAGCATCGACATGATTCGGCTTATCAGCACCCGTTTTGAGGTGCCGATGGCGAGGCTTATGGAAATGCCGGACAATGGTTTTTGCCAAAGTTGTGCCATGCCGTTTTACCGCCCGGAAGATCACGGCACCGAACCGGATGGAACGCGAAACGGAGATTATTGCAACTACTGCTATGAAGACGGCGTTTTTCTTCAGGCCTATGCCAATAGCGATGAATTGGTCGCCGCGTGTGCGCCGATGATGGCGGAATCCTGCCATATCAGCGTCGAACAGGCCGAGGACTGCATGTCGGCGCTGTTGCCAAACCTCAAGCGGTGGCGGCGTCAGGATGAGATCGATGCGGTGGCGGAGGGGAAATGAGCGATGGCATTCGACTATAAAAAGGAATATAAGGACCTGTATCAGCCGAAGAGGATGCCCGCCATCGTCACGGTGCCGGCGATGCGGTTCGTCGCGGTGGACGGTGTAGGAGATCCGAACGAAGAAGGCGGCGACTACGCCAAGGCGATGCAACTGCTGTACGGCATTTCGTTCACCATCAAAATGAACAAGAAGTCAAATAATCCGGACGAGCACATTGACGGGTACTTCGACTACACCGTGCCTCCGCTGGAGGGCTTATGGAGCATGGAGAAGGGTGTGCCCGGCGTCGATTACACGCGTAAAACCGACTTCTATTGGACTTCGATGATTCGTCTGCCGGAATTCGTGACCGATGAGGTCTTTGCGTGGGCCAAGGCATCGTTTGCCTCCAAGCATCCCGAAGTCGACATCAATCGTGCATATCTCTTCGACTTCGATGAAGGCGTGGTCGCGCAGGTCATGCACAAAGGCCCGTACGACGACGAGCACGCAACCGTGACGATTCTGGACGCTACGCGCGTTCGCAAGGCTACGGGCTCGACTTCTCCGACGCCCGCCGCCATCACGAGATCTACTATCCGACCCGCGCCGAGCCAAACCGGAAAATCTCAAAACCATTATCCGTCATCCGGTAGTGAAGGTGGGTTGACTTTCGGCGAACTGCTCGAAGCGCTCACCGCGCAGTAGCGTGAACAATCTGCCGGAATCCTTACCGGGGTCAAAGAGCGCTACCAAGAACTCGATAAGCAAAATAACTAGAAGCACGGGTTCCTCTCGGAGAGATTCTGCCCGAGCGACCTTATAAATCCTTGCGCGGGTCACCTTTCCCTGTGCAGGAAGCATCCAGGCTCATGTGCATTGATGACGCCGATGGATTGCAGATAGGCGTAGACGATGGTGGTGCCGATGAATCGCATGCCGTACGTCTTGAGATCCACTGCGATGGCGTCGGACAGAGGGGATGTAGTCATGCCTGTCTCGTAGATGACGTGACGGCCGGTGAACCGCCAAATATAGTCGTCGAAACTGCCGTACGACGTCTGGATATCCCGGAATGCGTTGGCATTACCGACCGTCGCGACGATTTTGCGACGGTTGCGGATGATGCCCGGATCGTTCATGAGTTCGGCGATCTTGTTCTCGTCATAGCGCCGGATCCGTTCGATGTCGAACCCATCGAACGCCTGACGGAAACGCTTGCGTTTGTTCAGTATCGTCTCCCATGACAGTCCGGCTTGGAAGGTCTCGAGCACCAGCATCTCAAAGAGGTGGTGGTCATCATGCGACGGAACCGCCCATTCGGCATCGTGATAGCAACATAGACGGGATTGCTGAGATTGCACCAGCCGCAGCGTGGTCTTATATCGTCCATGTGCTCTCCCTATGGGTCGTTGGAGACGGTCGGTTCTAGATGTTGATTCGATGTGTGATCCAGTATAAACGGTGTGTTCGGATAGCGGTCTGGATGTGCGGATTGTCTGAACCATATTTGCCGGATTGCAGGTATAAAGGGGTTAGTTACTGCGGTTGCGGGTATTTCGGTACTAGTTAGGGGTGATTCTGGGCTGTAACTCGACACCTTTTACCTGCAACCCACTCCCGCCCACGGGATTGCACAATCGGTTGCAGGTATTTTGGTGTCATTTGAGATTGGGAAGCGGAAATCGATGTCGCATGGAATCGAACTGACTAGCAGGTGGGGTCCCAACATCACAAAAGTCCCTTAGACCGCAAGGCCATATAGGTTCTACGGTCATCGGATAAAAACGGATAAATCGTTTAGCGGTCGGATAAAAGAAGAAGCCCAGAATCGTTGAGATTCCAGGCTTTTTTGTTTGTCGGGCTAGCGGGATTTGAACCCACGACATCCTGCTCCCAAAGCAGGCGCGCTACCAAACTGCGCTATAGCCCGATGCGCCATTAAGGCACAATGAATCATTATAAACGACGCTGGATACATTGCGTGTCGAGCATATGAATTCAAAAAGGTTCTGGATTCTCTTGATAGCTTATGAGCGACATCTTTATTCATTGATGCTCTACAACGACTAGGTTTGGATCTGCATCGATATCCGGCGCATCCGCTGGACTAACAAGGACCGTGCAAACGATGTGGCCCCGACTTCCGTGCGAGGAAGTCGGGGCCACATCGTTTGCACGGTGGACTATCGGATCAATTCTGATCAGATCAGGCTCGAGGTCGACATCGAGGCTGATCGGCTTGTCCGCCGGGATATGTACTGGGGGTGCACCGGCGACATCCAGGAATCATCGCCGCCAACGCCCATCTGTGCGGCAAGGACGCGCAGGAACATGTGCTTCGGCTTCGGCAGCTCGTCCTGGTGCTGAGCCTCCTCAAGCATGAAGCTGGAGTACGGCAACAGGCTTACCGCGAACGGCGCGGCACCATCGGCGCGGCTGACGCGCATGCCGTGGCCGTGATCGTCGGTAATCTCGGCCCAACGCACATCCTCATGGTTGCCCGTCTCCTGCGGCATGAGGTACGGCGCATGATCCGCGAAAGCGTTGGTGCTCCACACGCCGAGCTTGGCGTGTTTGCGGTCCAGGTACGTCTCCGCCGGGCCGGTGCCGAAGAACCTCAGGTTCGTGTACTGCACAGGCAGCGTCCATTCGATGCCGAACGCCGGGATGGTGGGCAGGTCACCCTGCTCTCCAGGGTATTCGACGTGCAGGTTCACGCGGCCATCGGTGTGGGCCGTGTAGGAGACGGTCACCTTGGTGCGCTGCGCGGTGGCGAGCTCATACGTGTACGTGCCCTTGAGCGTGCTGTCGTCGATCTGCTCGAGCACGTTGTCCACGCAGCGGGCGTAGCGGCCGGCGCCAGCCACTGGACGCGCTCGAAACCGTGACCGGCGCCGCGATCGTTGTCGGTCAGCGGACGGAAGGTGGTGATTGCGGGACGGCGCAGCACGAACTCGTTGCCGGCGAAGGTATAGGAGACCATGCCGCCCTGGGTGCGCGACAGCAGGACCTCGCGTCCGGCGCCTCGCACGCCGCG
>ENA-OQBT01001003-OQBT01001003.1-human-gut-metagenome-genome-assembly--contig:-NODE-1003-length-13354-cov-3.717472_pt1 | contig 13354 bp, 16 predicted proteins | sample MGYA00242749_ERZ504557 | MGnify/ENA primary metagenome ERZ504557 (study PRJEB26092, sample SAMD00036243) | human gut metagenome | host: Homo sapiens | study: EMG produced TPA metagenomics assembly of... | reverse complement strand
CGCGGTGCGGTCCGTCGGGTTCGGCCTACTGGCCCTGTGCCCGGTAGCGGGCCTCGGTGGCCTCCTTGGCCGGGCGCCACCAGGACTCGTTCTCCACGTACCAGTCGATCGTCTGCTTAAGCCCTCTGCGAAGTCGGTGTGCGCCGGCTCCAGCCGAGCTCGCGCTGGAGCTTGGTCGAGTCGATGGCGTAGCGGCGGTCGTGGCCGGGGCGGTCGGCGACCCAGTCGAAGTCTCGGGGTCGCGGCCCATGGCTCGAGGATCATGCGCAGGACCGTGATGTTGTTCTTCTCGCCATTTGCGCCGATGAGGTAGGTCTCCCCCATGCGGCCCTTGGTCAGGATGTCCCAGACGGCCGAGGAGTGGTCCTCGGTGTGGATCCAGTCGCGGACGTTCTCGCCCTTACCGTAGAGCTTGGGGCGAACGCCGTCGATGATGTTGGTGATCTGCCTGGGGATGAACTTCTCCACGTGCTGGTAGGGGCCGTAGTTGTTGGAGCAGTTGGAGATCGTGGTGCGCAGGCCGTAGGTGCGGGTCCAGGCGCGCACGAGCATGTCGGAGGACGCCTTGGTCGAGCTGTACGGCGAGGACGGCCTGTACGGCGTCTCCTCGGTGAACTTGGCGGGGTCGTCGAGCTCCAGGTCGCCGTAGACTCGTCGGTGGAGACGTGGTGGTAGCGGATACCGTATTTGCGGACGGCCTCAAGCAGGCGGAAGGTGCCCTCAACGTTGGTGCGGAGAAAGGGCTCCGGGTCGGCGATGGAGTTGTCGTTGTGGCTCTCGGCGGCGTAGTGCACGATGGCGTCGTGGCCGGGGACCAACTCATCGAGCAGCCCGGCGTCGCAGATGTCGCCGACGACGAGCTCCACGCGGTCGGCCGGCAGCCCCGCGATGTTCTCGGGGTTGCCGGCGTAGGTCAGCTTGTCCAGGACGGTCACGTGCACCCCGGGGTGGTTGTCCACCACGTAGTGGACGAAGTTGCTGCCGATGAAGCCGCAGCCGCCCGTGACGATGATGTTCTTCGGGGAGAAGGTCTCCTCTGCCATATGAATGTCTCCTCAGTTCCTAGTACTCGCGCGGGCTGTTGACGATCTCGCCGGCGGCGACCTTCTTGAGGTGCCGGCCGTAGACCGACTTGCCGTAGGCCTTCGCGGCCTCCTCCAGATCGGCTGTCGTGATCCAGCCGTTCTCCCAGGCGATCTCCTCGGGCACGGACACGGGCAGGTCCTGGGAGTGCTCGACGGCGCGGACGAACTCCGCGGCCTCGTGCAGGCTCTCCATGGTGCCGGTGTCCAGCCACGCGTAGCCGCGGCCCAGGGTGACGACGGACAGCGTCCCTCCTCCAGGTACATCTGGTTGAGCGTGGTGATCTCCAGCTCGCCGCGGGCCGAGGGCCTTACCTCGTGCGCCTTGGCGGCCACGTCGCCCGGGTAGAAGTACAGGCCGGTGACGGCGTAGGAGCTCTTGGGCTCGGCGGGCTTCTCCTCGATGGACACGGCCCTCCCCAGCGCGTCGAACTCCACGACGCCGAAGCGCTCGGGGTCGTCCACGTGGTAGCCGAAGACCGTGGCGCGGCCCGACTCGGCGTTCTGGACGGCGCGCGTCAGGTGGCGGGAAAGGCCGTTGCCGTAGAAGATGTTGTCGCCCAGCACCAGGGCGCACGGCTCGCCGGCGATGAACTCCTCGCCGATGGTGAAGGCCTGCGCCAGGCCGTCGGGGCTCGGCTGCTCGGCGTAGGACAGGTTCACGCCGTAGCGCGAGCCGTCCCCGAGCAGGCGCTCGAAGTTGGGCAGGTCGGTCGGCGTGGAGATGACCAGGATGTCCCGGATGCCCGCCAGCATGAGGGTGGACAGCGGGTAGTAGATCATGGGCTTGTCGTAGACCGGCAGCAGCTGCTTGGAGGTCACGAGCGTGAGCGGGTACAGGCGGGTGCCGGACCCGCCGGCGAGGATAATGCCTTTCATGTAGTCCTCCGTGTCATTTAACTCATTTAGTTACGACTTATATAATAAGCTCTATCGGTCATATTAATTAAAAATATATGAGCGGTACCCATTGAACAGGGCATCTAATTGCCTCGGCACGGAAAGAGCGACCATAACGTGAAGATTTATATCGCAGCGCATAAGCACTTTAACATTGATGCAGAGGTGCCTTACCAGCCGCTCTTCGTCGGGGCAAGCTTCATTCCAGAAGAAAACCGTCGAGCTGGATGGCAGTACGACGATCAAGGCGACAATATTTCCCAGAAAAACAAACACTACTGCGAGCTTACCGGCCTCTATTGGATATGGAAGAATTCTCCTGAGTCAATAGTTGGGCTCACGCATTATCGAAGGGCGTTTGAGTCGCCCAGCAACTCGAAGCAGATGCTCAGAGACTATGAAATTGAGAATATTCTTGCTAATTATGACTGTATTGTTGCAGCCAAAGAACCCTGCACAAGCTCAATCGGGTGCAACTTAATCACTGTTGCCGAGCAGTATAGAATGATCCATTCTTCGACAGATCTGCTACATGCAAGGGAAATTATCAGGACGAAACGCCCTGACTACTTGGACGCTTTTGATGAAGCAATTTGCGAGGGGCACTCTTTTTCACCCTGCAATATGATTATTTGCAAAAAGGAACTGATGGACAGATATTGTAAGTGGCTTTTCAAAATTGAAAAACAACTTGATAAGCGGATTGACTATATAAGTGGTCGCGATAGCTATCAGCAAAGGATGCCTGGCTTTATCTCAGAACGACTGCTCAACGTTTTCCTTAGAAAGCATGACTTAAAATGCTATGAATGCCGCATCTTTAACCCAGCAAATAAAGATGCTCTCACAATCGATCGATGCACGTGGCCTCGGACAAGACCCCAGCTTACATGTGATTCCTCCGCTAAGGCCATATTTAACGGGGTGGACTATTCATCGGTATTTAATTATTCCTTTTATGTAAATCATTACGAAGATCTCTTCGATAGATATAAGAACGACCCTCTAGGAGCTTTGGAACATTTCATTGCAATTGGCATTAATGAGCATCGAGTTGCACATCCTCATTTTTCTATTGGCTCTCTTTTAAACGGAAACCCCGATTTACGAAAAAGGTGCAGCAAAAATCTCGAAGCGGTGCAAATGTATATAGCGGACCCTAAAGCGTATGAGCATCCAATTGGATATGAAAACATTCATCTGCTAGACGAGCAAAGCAATTCAACTATGGCTACATGGCATGAACGTCGAATTGCAGCAGCGCGCATTCGATACCAGGAAAGAATCGAAAGGCTACCTGTACTGGGTTAATTCAACGAAAGAAACTACTTGAAATCTGAGTGAAGTAGTAAATGTATCTTTAGTGCTACGGAAAGGTAAATTGAAATGAAAATTAACGCGGATTGCATTTGCCGTGGAAGCGGAAAGATGTATATTCTCCTAAAAAATGTAGAGGTAGATGCATCAAGTATTCAGGTGACTGCATCAAAGAGCGACGGGACAACGATACCGAGCTCAATCTATCCATACGAATCAAATGATAATCAATACGTCGTAGTTCTTCCCGACCTGGGAACTGGTGATTGCGATATTCAGATTAAAGATTTGAGTGCGCAATATGCCTACGCTGCCATTAAAATCTGCTTTAGCAAGGCAAAATGGGCGTCAAGATTAAACTACAAAATTAAGAATGAATTGTCCCACTCCATTAGGAACTATGATGATAAGCATGACTTGGATGTAGCAAGCATGCGTTTTCACGAGTTTATCGAAGATGGAGACGAGGCCATTCTTCGCTGCTCAGTTAAACTCCCTCAGCGCAACGACAACAAGATAGCCATCAAGTGCTTCGATATTTCAATGACTCGCATTCAGATTGAGCCGATTACCACCGATGACATTACGATTCCACTGTGGTTTGCCCCAGATAAAAAACGCCGTGAAATTCAATACTCGATTCGGATTCCTAATAGCACAAATAGGTTAATCTTCACAATCGAAGACGACAACCATCCGAGCTTCAACAGCTTTGCTGTTGCGGATAACGAAGAGCTTGAAAAGCTGCGCATTTTAACCACATCGAAAATGAAGCCTATTTCAATTGACCCATCTGCATATCCAAAATGGCTCGATCAACACAAGGCAAGCTCGGCAATGCTCGAAAAACAATCGATGGTCACCTTCAAGGAAATGCCATTGTTTAGCATCGTCGTCCCCCTATTCAACACACCCGAAAAACTGTTCAAGGAAATGGTGGAATCGGTTCTTAAGCAGAGCTATTCAAACTGGGAGCTCGTGCTAGTCAATGCAAGCCCAGATAACAGCGCGCTTGTAGATATGGTCGAAACTGCTAAGAATAAAGACGTGCGCATTAAGGTGATAGAGCTGGCAAACAATTCCGGCATTTCCAAAAACACTCTTGCCGGGACAAAAGAAGCGAAAGGAGATTTTATTTGCTTCTTGGACCACGACGATACTCTAGAGCCCTCGGCGCTTTATGAATACGCGCGTGCAATTAATGCTGAAAACAATACTGATCTTATTTACTGCGACGAAGACAAACTGTTTGCCAATGGCAGCTATGGAGATCCGTTCTTTAAACCAGATTTAAGCATCGACTTGCTGCGAAGCGTTAATTATATTTGCCATTTTCTTGCAATCAGAAAAACACTATTCGATTCTCTGGAGTACGGCGACGAGCAGTACGATGGAGCTCAAGACCACGACTTGACGCTTAAAGCGATAGAAAACGCACGGAATGTGGTACACGTGGCCAAAATTCTGTACCACTGGAGAATTACCGAAAACTCAACTGCAGGTGACCCGAACTCAAAGCTATATGCATGGGATGCTGGCGTCAAAGCCGTACAGGCCCATTTGGACAGACTTGACGTTTCAGCAAAGGTTTATCGCGGAAACGACCCCTTCACATATAAAGTTACCTACGCAGTTCCAGATAGTCATCCACTTGTATCAATCATTATTCCGACAAAGGACCATCCCTCTGTTCTCGATACGTGCATTAAGTCGATCATTGAACGATCAACCTACGATAACTACGAAATCGTCATTATCGAAAACAACAGCGAGAACCCAGAAACATTCGAGTACTACTCTGAATTGGAGAAATGCTATCCCGATACGATCCGCATCGAATATTGGGGTGCAGAATTCAATTTTTCAAAACTGATGAACTTTGGCGCTAGCAAAGCAAAGGGCGATTACCTTCTCTTGTTAAACAACGATACAGAAGTTATAACTCCAAACTGGATTGAAAACATGCTGGGCATTTGTTCGCGAAAAGAAGTTGGCATCGTAGGCGCAAGACTTTTTTACAGCATGATACCCTGCAACATGCTGGCGTCGGCATCGGCGGAATTGGAGCCGGCCACCTCGGAAAAGACTACCCCAGAGGAAAATGGGGTTACTTCAATCTATGCGACCGCACACAAGATTTAAGCGCAGTAACCGCAGCATGTCTGATGACTAAGAGAGCTGTTTTCGACGAAGTCGGAGGCTTTAGAGAAGAACTGGCTGTTGCTTTTAATGATGTTGACTATTGCCTCAAAGTGAGAAGTCACAACTATCTAGTTGTATATACACCCGATACCGAGCTGTATCATTACGAGTCGTTATCACGAGGCTATGAAATCAGCGATGAAAAGAAAATGAGATTCCATAGGGAATACTCACTGCTCAACTACCTATGGCCAGAGTATTACGTGAAGGGTGATCCGTATATAAACAGCAACATCGTCAGCGGGAATTTGTATTATCAAATTTAAAAACGCTTATGACACTTTAATTCTGAGCAGGTAAAGGAGGAATAAGGGGCTGTCGGTTAAACCGACAGCCCCTTATTCCTAATAGGTTAATTTATAAAGAAAGAACCCGTTTGCTGAACCTAATTGCGTAATTTGCAATTCAACAGATGAATACTCTGTCAAATCCCTACTAGACATAACGTACTTCACATTAAGCTGCCTTAAATCATCTTCAGTCAAATTCACTGTGAAGAGATCATCCTGCGTGGAATTAAATGACGTAGATGGAGCGAATACATTAGCAACGATATGAGCATACCTGTTGTATGCGTACTCGTTCTCGTTATTATCATCGATAGAATTCCAACGCGATAGATCGGGATAAGCATTGGTGGAGTTAATTACAGGCGCTCCATACGCAGCGCAAAGATTGGCAACTGTCCAAGAACCATCGACAACCCATTTATCTGAATAATCACTCTCTTCCACAAACTGATTAACGAGAGACTCTAAATTCGTATCTGTTAGTGGAGCCGCACCGATTTGAATTGGATTAATACAGAGCCCTGGAATTACTCCGAAGCAAATCGCAAAAGCAACGAATAAACCAGTGCATTTTTTTCCAAGAATAAAGGAGCAAAACGAAAGGCACGAAAAAAGACAGAACAATATAAGCATCAACAGATACAGCATCCTTGCAACAAGATATTTAGCAGAAAGAAGGATGAAAACCTGGAATGCTGAACTCAGAATAAGACCAATTATTAAGATAATCGGCAAATAACCAATGGAGCTGTTATTCCCTTGGGACTCTTTAGCCTTTTCGACAGAAATCAAAAATAGGAGAAGTTCGAGGTAACCAATAGGAAACAATAGTCGCAGAACAGGGACGTTATACATTAAGGTCATTCGAGATAGAAATGACGGAAAACCAATAAATGCAAAGACTAGAAAAAACAATTGAAGTGCCGTAAGCACAAATAACTGCCAATCTCGCCTTTTAATAAAACAGAGCAGAGATGCAAGCGTTCCAAGAGGGAAGAAACAAAGAATGGTTGCAATTTCGCATTCATTTGAAACCAGCGGTGAATCAAAGGCATAAAAGAGTGGAATTGCATAAGAAAAAAGTTCGGGAAGTCCGCTTCCGCCTGTTTCAAAACGCGCACCAGGATAAACGGTATTCATAACAGATGTCATTGCTTCAGAGGACTGGAAGAATGAAAGGAATATTAGTCCCGCTGAGATCAACAGGCAGAATACTAAAACAAAAGTATCACTTAGCGACCATGCAAGAACTGAATGTTGGGCGTTATATTTTAATGTTTGATAATACTCTATTGTTCTAAAAACACCCATCAAGGCAAAAATGAAGAAAAATGGGACCATCCAGGCAGGGTACAAGAGCATTATGTAACAACCACATAGCCATGCTATGGCAGCTATCGCAATAACCCTGATATTCTTTTTTCGAGTAAAGAGCGCCTTATCCAACAACAAGACAAGGGCTTGTCCATAAAGAATCACCTCGCCCGTGCCCCACCATTGAATTAGTGGCGAAAAACAAAGCAAGCATGAAAAGAGCAAGCTGAGCGGCTTTGACTTAATAATGAGAAAGGCACAGTCAAAAGAGACAAGGACCATTAGACATAGTTTCGCGGACCAAGCAAACGCTAGGCCGAATTCAAAACCAAATAACAAATAACCCCAAAGCACTGGTCTAAATAACGTAATTACGCTCCAGCAGGCAGCGCCATAAACCATCCGGACATCCGTTAAATCTCCTCTCAGGATTTCCGAAATTGGAGCATAGCATTATGGGATTGAGAAAGCTGAAACAGAGTTCCAACTGAGAACTCATCGCTTCGAAGGGACCTCGGTATACCCCAAAACGGAGTACCAGCGTTTTCAGGGAGCATAATGCTCCACATTCCAAGCGATGAACCGCTGATTTTAAAAGCAACGGCAAGTATCGCAACAGTCATACCGATTAGCCATCGATATTTATACAAAAAATCGCTTTTATACTCTACCAATTTGATTACAGAAATGACAAATATAATAGTCAATCCAGCAACAAATAGAACAGCCATATCGTCATTAAGCATCGGGTTGGCAATTGTAAAGCCAACCGTGCCATAGAAAGCATCAATGTAATTAACGAACAAAGACAGATATATCAGTGCAAAAGATAACGGCAGGGCAAAAATACCGACATGGTAAAGGCGATACAAGCCGCTGCACACACGATGCTTTCGAGCTTCCGCTGCTAAATAGTTATTCATACAGTTAATCTAAACTCCGTCTTTAATTAATCCTGCTGATTTCGCAAAACATCATTCTCATTTTCAAGAATCGCAATACGTTGGGTTAAGTTCTTGCAAGCCGTAACGAGTCTGCTAATCGCAATACTGAGAGATAAAGAAATCATCAATAAAAGTACTACAGCAACAAGAAAAGCGAAATTCGATGGGCTAATAAACCCAATACAATCTGAAATTCGATAAATCAACTCCGGAAAGCAAACGCTAAATAGTGCCACAACACACAGGCAAAGCCATAGTAGCGAGTACTTTAAAAGTAGCTTTCCTTTACCGACTAAGGAAACGACATAAAAGAAAAGGCCACTAAAAATTACTACAGCGCCCACGCGAATTATCATACTCATCAGTGAGCCGCCTTTCTATAAACAAAACAGGCCATGGAAATTGCAAGCGAAACCTTAATCATGTAATAAATTGAAGAAAAGCCAGAAATTGATGACACTCCGCCTGCCTCTCGCGCATAAGTACAGGAACCTCAACCACCGAAAGACCAGTTTTTAATGCTGCGGCAATAGATTCGGGCTCTGGATAATCATCTGGATAGTCCCTACAGAACAAATCTATAGCTTTTTTGCCGCACGCGCGAAATCCAGAAGTAGGATCTTTAATCGTCTTTCCGGTAAATAATCTCAACCAACCAGAAAGCCATCGGATACCTACTCTCCTTAAAAATGTAGACTGAAAACCTTCCGTGGGAACGGCAAATCTGGAACCGATAGACAAATCGGCACCATCAATAATCGGCTCGATTAAGTTCCCAATATAAGAAGGATCATGCTGGCCGTCACCATCAACCTGAACATCAATGTCATAACCATGCCTGAACGCATATTTATGACCGGCTTGAACAGCACCACCAATGCCCAAATTTTGCGGAAGGTCAAGGACATTAAATCCATGTTGACGGCAGATGGATAGAGTTTTATCGGTTGAGCCATCATTCACCACTACATAATCATAGCCAGCTTCAACAACCGATGAAACAGTCTGTACGATATTGGCTTGCTCATTATAGGCAGGAATGATTACCAGCACTCTCAACATTTCATCCATTAAAACCCCAACGATCCATATCGGACCTATATTGAAAATAAAACCTGCTTAATTTTATCCAAACAAACCAATCTCGAGAAATGCTCACGATAATAATTGAAGCCATTAGATCCTAAAGCTTCAATAGCATCTTTATTCATTGAAGCAATTTTTACCATATTATCAGCAAGCGCATTAACATCTGAGGGATTGGATACAAACCCGCATTCAGCAGAACGAACCGCATTGGCCCCTTCGCCGCGCATTACAGCAAGTATTGGTTTCGAAGACGCCATACAACTTGAAATCTTCGCCGGAATAGTAAGCTCTAGTTCGGGATTGTCGGCGAATGGTGCAATCATTGCCGTTGCAATATCTGAATACATGGGCACAACTTCAGGATCAACGCGCCCAATAAACAAAATGAACTCGCTAAGCCCTTTATTTGCAACGGTCTTCTGCAATTCCGCTCTGGACATGCCATCGCCAAGAATTAGCAGCCTCATCTCAACAGAACTATTTTTGATTGCATACGAGAATGCCTCAATAACTGTGTCAAGACCCTGTGCGGGAGTTATTGATCCGGCAAAAAGGAAAACACACTGACTTCCAAATTGCGATCTCAGCTCCTGTGAAAAACTCTTTTGCTCGTAAACCTCCTCACAGTGCTGAGGTATTACACTTATCGAAATATCCGGATTCAAAGGTTTAATCCTATGAAATAAGTTGTCGGCCAAAGAGTCACTCAAGGCAATCAGCTTATTACAGGCAGCATACTGCTTGTCGCAAAAAGATTTGGCAAAAGCTCTCAGAAAGCTATTTTGGACGTTTAAAACGGTGTACAAATTTTCGGGCCAAATATCCAAGACATAGGTGACAAGAGGGCATTTATTTCGCCATGCAGCAAACCTAGCCGGAATTATCATCAAAATAGGACTTGTATTATAGCAAAATACAACGTCGTAATTGTTTTTGAGCCTTAACGCCTTGAAAGATGCAGTAATCGGCCAGCTAATATAGTTCAGGAAAATGCGGACCGAAGTGTTTCCCTTTCGGCGTATTTCACCAGACCGAAAGACAGACGCACCGTGGTAATCATCGTGACGATGGCCGCAGTAACCATATCCTTCGGCCCATTCGCCTGAAGGATAATTTGGAATACCGCAAAGGACGTCAACGCTTGCACCGTCTTCAATAAAGCCATCGACAATATCACTGATTCGAAAAGTCTCCGGGTAAAAATGCTGCGTCACGACAAGTATTTTCTTACCAGCGCATGAGCTAGTCATTAAATGCTCTTCCTCCACACCATCTTGTCCCACGACGCTGTGTAGCTCTGGATGATCTTGACCACCTTGGTGGACACGGTCTCGTCGGCGTAGTCAGGCACGGGCGCCTCGGGCAGCGACCCCTCCGCGTCTAGCTCGACGGCGGTGTGGACGCCTGGAGCAGCCCCTTCTCGGAGATGCCGGCGAGCGTGAAGCAGGCCTTGTCCAGCGCCTCGGGGCGCTCGGTGGAGGTGCGGATGCACACTGCCGGGAACGGGCGGCCGACGCTCGCGAAGAAGCTCGACTCCTCGGGCAGCGTGCCCGAATCGGAGACCACCGCGAAGGCGTTCATCTGCAGGCAGTTGTAGTCGTGGAAGCCATGGGCTCGTGCATGCGCACGCGCGGGTTGAGCTCGAAGCCGGTGGCCTCCAGGCGCTTGCGGGAGCGCGGGTGGCAGGAGTACAGGATCGGCATGTCGTATTTCTCCGCAAGCGCGTTGATGGCGGTGAACAGGCTCGTGAAGTTCGCCTCGGTGTCGATGTTCTCCTCGCGGTGGGCTGACAGCAGCATGTAGCGCTTGGGCTCAAGGCCGAGCTCGGTCAGGACGTCGGAGCCTCGATCTTGCCCAGGTTGGCGCGCAGGACCTCGGCCATGGGCGAGCCAGTGACGTAAGTGCGCTCCGGGGCGCAGCCGGTGTCCTTCAGGTAGCGGCGGGCGTGCTCGGAGTATGCCAGGTTGACGTCGGAGATAACATCGACGATACGGCGGTTGGTCTCCTCGGGCAGGCACTCGTCCTTGCAGCGGTTGCCCGCCTCCATGTGGAAGATGGGGATGTGAAGGCGCTTGGCCGCGATGGCGGACAGGCAGCTGTTGGTGTCGCCCAGGATCAGCAGCGCGTCGGGCTGCACCTGCACCATCAGCTTGTAGCTCGCGGCGATGATGTTGCCCACGGTCTCGCCCAGGTCGGCGCCCACGGCGTCAGATAGACGTCGGGGTCGTCCAGCGACAGGTCGCGGAAGAAGATGCCGTTCAAGGTGTAGTCGTAGTTCTGCCCGGTGTGCGCCAGCAGGCAGTCGAAGTGACGTCGGCACTTCTTGATGACCTCGGACAGGCGGATGACCTCGGGGCGGGTGCCCACGATGATCAGCAGCTTAAGGCGGCCGTCGTCTTTAAAACAAATATTGGAATTCATAGGTTTCCTTAAAACAGAGACTAATATTTTGCCAACAGTAGTGAGGCGGCCTGCACATCACCACACTCAACAAGTTTCGAATCGTTCCTATGCAAAGTCTCAGAGCATCCGCCGACATCGTAACAAACGACTGGCAGCCCACAAGCCTCAGCTTCAAGATTGACCGTAGGGTAGTTATCCTCGTATGTTGGATTGAATAGAACGGAGGCAGAACTATAAAGTGAGGCCAACTCTATCTGAGAGTCGGTTCGTGGAATACCAACTACCCCTGGAGGTAGTTTTCTCATCTGTTTGGCACTCAATCCAACCAACACAATGGAATACTTGGAGCAGTCAAGCTTGTCCGCAAGGGCATAAAAGTCAGAAAGACCCTTACGCTTGGACCATGGAGAGGCAACTCCTAAAATAATTATTCTTGAATCGAGGCCGTATTTCTCTTTAACGCTAAAAACTTCACTATTTGATCGTGGCTTGAAAACGTTGAGATCAATCGTATTATGCACAACCTCAATCGGATACTTTGATAAATAGCTAGAAGCAACCAGTCCAGCCAGCCATTTTGAAGGGGTAATGATAGTCATTCGATTAGAAGGCAACGAAGTGAAAATCGAACGTTTGGCCTCGTAACTCCATTTGCATGATGCAGAATTAATAGTTGGAGGATACCCCATGAGTTGAGGGCACCTCTTGGCACCACAGCCGTTTTTCCATTGATTGCAGCAAGAATAGGTGAAATAAGGGCAATGGCCGGTAAAAGCCCAACAGTCGTGCAAAGTCCATACAACGCGACAATCAGACCTCATCAACCATTTAAATAGTTTATCAATATTCAAATAGTAGCCATGAAGGTTATGCAAGTGAACCACATCAGGACCGAACTCATCAAGACGATGAATCAACGCGTCGGTTTGCCTCGCTGAATGAAAACCTATCTTACCGTCAAGGAGAGTAAGCCCAACGTCGAGTAAAAAATTAGCAGATGACCCAAAACAGTATTCACTGGCAGTGTTTGCTGGCGTTCTTCTTCCCCAGCAAGCAAGCGATTCGTGCCCTTGATCAATAAGAGCAAAATGCTCCTTCATCATAATGCGCCCAGTGGATCCATTTGGAACGCTATTAATGTGAGCGTATCTGGTCAAAACCTCTAGACTTCCTCGTAGTAGGTGTCGGGGTTCTCGGGGTCGAAGGGCTCGTTGGCCACATGACCGTCACGAGGTCCTCGGTGTCGGACAGGTTGGTGATGGAGTGCGTGTAGCCGGGGACCATCTCCACGGCGCGCATGTCGGAACCCGAGACGATGTACTCGTCGACGGGGAACGGATTTCCATCGGAGTCCTCCCCCACCTTCCTGAGCTTGATCGACGCGGTGCCGGAGACCACCAGGAACCTCTCCCACTTGCTCATGTGCCAGTGGTTGCCCTTGGTGATGCCGGGCCTCGAGACGTTGATGGAGACCTGGCCGCGCTCGGGCGTCGCAGGAACTCCGTGAACGAGCCGCGGCCGTCCACGTTGGGCCTGAGCCCGTAGGCGAAGTGCCCCGGCTCGTAGTAGGACAGGAACGTGCTCCAGAGCTTCTTGGAGAAGGAGCCCTCGGTCAGGTCGGGCACCGAGAGCGTCTCGCGGCTGTCGCGGAAGCTGTCGAGCAGGCAGACGATCTCGCCCAGGGTCTTCACGTCGGTTTCCGGGACATAGCAGAACCCGTCTCCCTCTACCCTATCGAGGCCCTCGTAGCCGCAGCGGTGCTCCTCGCCCCAGCAGGGCGCCCAGCATCTCGTCGACCAGTCGTCGATGTAGA
>ENA-OQBT01001002-OQBT01001002.1-human-gut-metagenome-genome-assembly--contig:-NODE-1002-length-13362-cov-2.361692_pt1 | contig 13362 bp, 15 predicted proteins | sample MGYA00242749_ERZ504557 | MGnify/ENA primary metagenome ERZ504557 (study PRJEB26092, sample SAMD00036243) | human gut metagenome | host: Homo sapiens | study: EMG produced TPA metagenomics assembly of... | reverse complement strand
CCACAAAAAAGGCGGCACCCATAACGGACGCCGCCTTTGAGACATATGTGTCAGAACAGTAAGAAAGATGAGACGCCCGCAGTTGCGTGAATAGGACGTGAATAGCCCCTCAAACAGGCAAAACAGTCCGTATTCCACCGCAACTTGTACAGAGCGCCTAGCGGTTGCGTTCCTTGAGGCGCGGTCGATCTCGCGTTGGACATCACGCTTGGCCATGTCCTCGCGCTTGTCGTAGAGCTTCTTGCCGCGGCCCAGACCCAGCAGCAGCTTTACGCGGCCGTCGGTATTAAAGTAGAGCTCCAACGGAACCAGCGCATAACCACGGTTGCGAAGTTTGCCGTCAAGAAAGTCGATCTCCTTACGGTGCAGCAGCAGACGACGCCGACGGTCGGGATCGCGATTCCACACGCCACCATGGCTATAAGTGGATATGCAGGCCGACGAGCCAGCACTCACCGCCGCGGATCAGCGCGAAGGTATCGGTGATCTGGCAGGCGCGCTCGCGAATCGACTTGACCTCGGTGCCGCTCAGCTCAATACCGCACTCAAACGTCTCATCGATAAAGTACTCGTGATGTGCCGAGCGATTCTTGGAAATGAGCTTGCGTTCACGCTTACTGGGCATCGCCGGCCTCCTTGGCGCCATCGGAACCCTTGCCCGTAGCTTCGCGCTTAGCCTTGCGCTCGGCGTTGAGCTCGGCGTCGCTCTCGCGCACCAGTTTGATAATCGCCGCGCAGGCCTCCTCGCCCACCAAGTCGCGAGCACGTACCGTCAGGCGCGTCGCCTCCTGCTTGTCGCCGTCACTTGCAGCATCGGTCGCGCACATAATCAGGCAGATGGCAATCTCGCCGAAGGCGAGGTCGGCACGCCTTGCAGGGCCAGTTCACCCATCACGTGGTCGTCGCTCTCATCAGCGGCATCCGGATAGGTGGTATGGATCTTGTTGAGCAGGCGCGTCGTATGCGCATCGTTGGGCGCCAGGCGCAGCGCCAGACGCGCGCAGCCCACGGCAGCCGAAATGTTCTCGGTCTCGGGCTCCAAGAAGTACTGACCCAAGTTGGTGTAGGCGCGTGCGGCGCACTTACCGTCGCTCGCGCGCTCCAGCACCGAGAACGAGAGCGATGCCCACTCCTGTTTGTCCTCGAGTGCGCGGAACAGCTCGGCCAGGTCCAAGCGATAGCTGCAGTTCATGGGATCCCAGCGCACGGCCTGCATCAAGGCATTCCGAGCACTCACATAATCCTGCTGACGAATGTAGGCAAACGCCATGTCGGAATACAGACGATCAAAGGGCACCTCGACCTGCACCAGCTCGCGCGGATCCTTTTCCACGCGACGGTAGGCCAGACGCTCAAACTTGCTATCGAAGCTAAAGTACTGACGGTTCTCTTCCGTCTTGCACTCAGCGTCGATATACTCCTCGGCGAGCTCCACCAGACGCTCCAGCAGCGGCGTCGCCGTAGCCAGGTCGCCTGCGCCAGATAGTTCTCGGCATACGTGATGTCTTCCAAGCTGATAGGCAGGTCCATGACAACTCCTCGGTCCTGGCGGCAGACTCACGCGCGCTTAAATATCGGTCAATAAAACAAAACCCGGGTCTCTTACGAGGCCCGGGCGTTCGATTTTGGTAGCCCGTACCAGATTCGACTGGTGATCTCCGCCTTGAGAGGGCGCGTCCTAAACCGCTAGACGAACGGGCCACATGACATCTGCACTGCCGTGCTGCGAGGATATATATTACGGGACAAAAAACGCGAGCGCAAGAAGAAATTCCAAATTGCCCAAATTTTGTCGGGAGGTTATGGAAAGCGCAGTTAAAAGCCACAGCCTATGATTTTTTAAGCCCCGTCCCAGAAAAATCATCCTAGGTTGAGGTGGGCCAGGATGGCTTCGCGCTCGTTTGGAACATTGTCCTCGATCACAGCATCGAGGCGGCGTTGAGCAGCTGCCCCAACTCCGGCCCCGGTTTAACGCCGGCGCGAATCAAGTCGCCACCGTTGATGGCAAGCATCTTGAGCGTATAGGGCTCCCCCGCCTCCAGAAGATCATGGGCGAGCGAGCGCATCTCCTCGATCGTCTCGACGTAATAGAAGCACGACGGCGCCTTACCCAGCGTATCGGCACGTTTAAGGTCCATAAGCTCGTCAATCAAACGCGGCGTGTCGATGCCCTCGCCCGAAAGCAAGCGCATCAAATTGAGCAAACAGGAGCGCTCGGGGCGCAGCGGCTTATCGTGATACTTGATCAGCAGGCAAACGTCGCGAACCAAATCGTGCGAAAGCGCCAGGCGGTCCATAATGGTGCGCGCCTTCTTGGCGCCAAGCTCGGGATGGCCGTAAAAGTGGCCGCTGCCCGCATGGTCGACCGTAAAACAATCGGGCTTGGAGACATCGTGCAAAAACGCCGCCCACATAAGGCTCGAAGAGGGCGCGACGCCATCGCACAGCGCCAGCTCCCCTGCCACCGTCAGCACGCGGGCGATATGCTCGTAGACGTTAAAGGCATGGTAGACACTGCACTGGTCAAAGCCCCTACCGCAGCAAGCTCGGGCACGGCGGCACAAATGAGCTCGGGATAGCGCAGCATCGCGTCTCCCCCGTGACCGGTCGAAAGAATGCCTTCGAGCTCAATACCCACGCGCTCGCGTGCCACGGCATCGAGCAGCGGCGAGCATTCGGCAAGCGCCTGTTTGGTCTTAGGCTCGATCATAAAATCCAAACGACAGGCAAAACGCACGGCGCGCAACATGCGAAGCGCGTCCTCGTTAAAGCGACGCTTGGGATCTCCGACGGCACGGATCAACCTACGCTCCAAGTCGCCCTGGCCATCGTAGCGGTCGACAAGACCGCGCTCGGGATGCCAAGCCATGGCATTAACGGTAAAGTCACGGCGCGCCAGATCGTCCTCAAGCGACGCCGCACGCTCCACACTCTGGGGATGGCGGCCATCGGTGTAAAAACCGTCCAGGCGGTACGTCGTGACCTCAATGCGCTCATCGTCACAAATGGCGGTAATGCCGCCAAATTTAATGCCCGACTCAACTACCGCAATGCCGGCGACCTCGAGCGCCGCTTTAGACTCCTGCCACAAGCCGCTGCAGCACATATCAACATCGTGGCTGGGGCGCCCCATCAGGCATCACGCACCCAACCTCCCACGTACCAGCCTCAAGACCGGCGGCCTCAAGCGCATATAGCACACGCAGGGAGGCGTCTGAGGGCTGCGTACCGTTGAGCGAAACATTGCACATGCCTATGGCCTCCTGCACTTGCGAGCATTAATCGATGGTTCTCAAGAAGTCTAACAAGAAACGGGAAAGCGCGCACACGCAATCGCGTCGTCGATTCGATAAAACGAGACGGCAGACGCCACATACGTTCAGCGCGCAAAAAAACACCCGCCTCGGAGATCCAAAGCGGGTGTTCGACAACGACATATCGATGCGGTTAGCAGACCTGGCGAACCTCGATGTGCTTCTTATATTCGTCCACCTTGGCAAAATCGCCCAGACCGGCGCACTCCACCACGTTGCGCCGGTGGCCATCGAGAGGCGCAGGGCGTCCTCGACGCGCTCGGGGCGTCGTGCCACACGGACAGGAAGGCGGCAAGCGAGGAGTCGCCCGCGCAGACCGTCGACAGCAGCTTGACCTCAAAGGTGCGGTTGGCAAACCAGATGTGCTCGCCGTTGGAGAAGTACGCGCCGTCGCCACCAAGGGTCAGCAGCACGTTCTTGGCGCCCTTGTAAAGCGTTTAGCGGAATATCATTTCCATGTAAATCCAAATTACAAAGTGTGCCAAACCATTGATGAAGTAATTGAACGTATTGCTTATTGGGATACGGCTCGTCATGAATTGGCCTATGATACGGACGGTATGGTAATTAAAGTGAATTCCTTTGAAGACCAGGAACAATTGGGGGCTACCGTTAAAGATCCCCGGTGGGCTACGGCTTTTAAATATCCGCCGGAAGAAGTAGAAACCATCGTCAAAGATATTACTATCAATATTGGCCGTACCGGCGTTTTGACACCAACCGCGGAATTGGAGCCGGTCTTTGTATCAGGCACCAATGTAGCGCGCGCCACCCTTCATAACGAAGATTTATTAAAGACAAAGACATTCGCATCGGTGACCATGTGATGATTCATAAAGCGGCGGAAATTATTCCGGAAGTCATTAAATCCTTACCGGAAAAACGCACCGGTGAAGAGCGTGAATTTAGCATGCCGACCAACTGTCCGATTTGTGATTTTCCGACCGTGCGCCAACCCGGTGAAGTCGCGGTTCGTTGCAGTAATCCGCATTGTCCGGCTGTGGAAAAAGAAAAAATCATTCACTTTGCCTCCCGTGATGCCATGAATATTGACGGCTTGGGGCCGAGCATTGTGGAAAGCCTCATTGCTATAAGTTAATTGCTACGGTAGCCGATTTGTACAAATTAACGGAAGAACAGCTGGTTACGATGGAGCGCATGGGTAAGAAATCGGCGCAGAACCTCTTAAAAGCCATTGAAGAATCTAAAACCCGTGGTCTCGGTCGACTGCTCTTTGCTTTGGGGATTCGCTTAATCGGTGCTAAAGCAGGCCGAACTATTGCGGAACATTTTCCCACTATGGAGGCTTTACAGGCTGCTACCGCTGAAACTTTAACGGCGGTCAGTGAAATCGGGCCGACCATGGCGGACAGCTTGGTGGCTTATTTTAAAGAGCCGTATAATTTGGAACTCATTGCAGCCCTTCGCGAAGTGGGCGTTGTTATGGCAGAAGAACAGGTGGAACCGAGCGGCACCGAACTGGAAGGGGAAACCATTGTTTTAACGGGAACACTTGAAAGTATGGGGCGTAAAGAAGCAGGTGAACTCTTGGCGGCTCACGGCGCTAAGATAACAGGCTCCGTAAGTAAGAAGACAACTATCGTTATCGCCGGTGCCGAAGCAGGCAGTAAGCTCACTAAAGCGGAATCTTTGGGTATTCGCGTCATGGATGAAACGGAGTTTTTAGAATTAATCAAGGACTGGCAATAAATTCGGACTTTTGGAATCAAACAAAGATGGGCAATAGATGCGGCCTTTTGAAATACATCACAAATTGACCCTACGATTTTTAAAATAGGCAATATATCAGCTTATTTTGTATTGTCATAGTCAATTTGATATAATAATAAAATGGAAAGGATGTGTACGCATGAAAATTGATCGGGAAGAAATAAAAAAGATTGCTTTATTATCTCGTTTAGATATTAGCGAAGAAAATATGGGCACTGTAGAAAAAGCGTTAAATGACGTATTATCTTATGTTGCTGAATTGGAAGAATTGGACCTTGAAGGGGTAGAACCTATGGCCCATGCAGTTCCTTTACACAATGTATTCCGTAAGGACGAAGTGATTCCTTCGTTGCCACATGATTTGGCAATGCAGAATGCACCTGAAGAAGAAGACGGTTACTTCAAAGTGCCGCGCGTTATACAGGAATAGGAGGAAGCACTGTGACCATTCATGAATTACATCAGAAATTAGTGGCCAAAGAATTGTCGGCCGTTGAATTAACGAATGCCGTAATTGCCCATAAAGCAAAAACAGAACCGACAGTACATGCGTATTTAGCGGATTCTCACGAACAAGCTTTAGCGGTAGCAGCTAAAGTTGATGAAAAAATTGCAGCCGGTGAAGCCATTTCGCCGTTAGCCGGTATTCCGGGGGCTGTAAAAGACAATATTTGTATTAAAGACCAACAGGCTACTTGTGCGTCTCGTATGTTGGAAAACTTCGTACCGCCATACAATGCGTCTGTTGTTGAAAAGTTAACCGGTGAAGACTATGTAAGCCTTGGTAAACTTAACATGGACGAATTCGCCATGGGTAGTTCTTCCGAAAGCTCCGCATTTGCTAAAACTACGAACCCTTGGAACGCCGAGTATGTACCGGGTGGTTCTTCCGGCGGGGCGGCTGCTTCCGTAGCAGCGGGCAGTGCTGTGTGGGCTTTGGGTTCCGATACGGGCGGATCTGTTCGTCAGCCGGCGTCCTATTGCGGCGTAGTTGGTTTAAAACCAACTTACGGCAATGTGTCTCGTTACGGCCTTATTGCGTATGCTTCATCGCTTGACCAAATCGGCCCTGTGACCCGTGACGTAACTGATGCGGCTATCGTGCTTAACGCTATCAGTGGCCACGACCATCGTGATTCCACGTCTATTCCGGGCGAACGTCCTGATTACACGAAGTTGGTAAATGACGTAAAAGGCCTTAAAATCGGTATGCCAAAAGAATATTTCGGCGAAGGTCTCAACAGTGAAGTCCGTGAAGCGCTTGAAAAAGCCGCTAAAGTATACGAAGGTTTGGGTGCTGAAATCGTAGAAGTAAGCTTGCCGACTTCTAAATATGCTTTATCCGCTTATTATATTATCGCTTTGGCGGAAGCCAGCTCCAACTTGGCTCGTTACGACGGCGTAAGCTATGGTTTGCGTGTACCGGCTGATAACTTGGTTGAAATGTCCACGAAGACTCGCTCCCAAGGTTTTGGTGCCGAAGTACAGCGTCGTATCTTGCTCGGTACCTATGTATTGAGTTCCGGCTATTATGATGCTTATTAATTTGAAAGCCTTGAAAGCTCGTCGTTTGATTAAAAACGAATTTGATGCGGCTTTTGAAAAAGTAGACGTATTGTTAACACCGACTGCACCAAATACAGCGTTCAAGTTCGGTGAAAAAATTAACGATCCGTTATCCATGTATTTAGAAGATATTTGTACCACCCTGTTAACTTGGCCGGTATTCCGGGCATTTCCATCCCGGCAGGTTTTGCATCCAATGGTATGCCAATCGGTATGCAGTTGTTGGCACCGGCTATGGGTGAAGAAGTCTTATTCCGTACGGCTTATACATTCGAACAGGCTTGTCCGGAATGCAATAAAATCGCATCCATTGGGGAGGTAACACTATGAAATACGAAACAGTCGTAGGGCTGGAAGTCCATACGGAGTTAAAGACTAAATCTAAAATCTTTTGCGGTTGCACTACTGAATTCGGCGGCGACCAAAATACGCATGTTTGCCCTGTATGTTTAGGTTTACCGGGCGTTATGCCGGTACTTAACCAAAAAGTGGTTGAATATGCTATTCGCGTCGGCTTAGCTTTGAACTGTGAAATTTTACAATTCAATAAATTCGACCGTAAAAACTACTACTATCCGGATTTGCCAAAAAACTGGCAGACATCCCAATATGACTTGCCAATCTGCTTGAATGGTCATATTGATATCGAAGTGGGCGGCAAAACTCGTCGTATCCGCATTACGCGTATTCATATGGAAGAAGATGCCGGTAAATTGGTTCACAGCGGCAATACCATCAGCACATCCGATTCCTCCAACGTTGACTACAACCGTACCGGTGTACCATTGTTGGAAATCGTATCGGAACCTGATCTTCGCTCCGGTGAAGAAGCTCGTGCCTATGTTGAAAAAATCCGTTCCATCATCAAATATTTGGACGTGTCCGACGTTCGTATGGAAGAAGGCAGCTTGCGTTGCGACGCCAATATTTCCGTACGCTTGATGGGCGACGAAAAATTAGGTACTAAAACTGAAATTAAGAATATGAACTCCTTAACTGCATTGCAGAAAGGTGTTGAATATGAAGCCATTCGTCAGGCGGAAACGTTGGAAGACGGCGGCACTATCGTTCAGGAAACCCGTACTTGGGACGACAGCAAGGGCATGACATTGTCCATGCGTAAGAAAGAAGCGGAAAACGACTACCGTTATTTCCCTGAACCTGACTTGGTACCAATCGTGATTACGGATGAACAGATTGAAGCGGCTCGCCAATCCTTACCGGAATTACCGGATGCAAAAATGGCTCGTTTCCAAGCCGATTACGGTTTATCCGAAGAAGATAGTGCGATTTTGACAACTATGCGTGAAACCGCCGATTACCTTGATGAAGCTGTTAAAGCCGGTGCTGATGCTAAAACAGCAGCTAACTGGATGCTAGGTGATTTGTCCAAAATGGTGAACGAAGCCAATATTACCTTTGCCGATGCGAAAGTTAAACCGGCTCAATTGGCCGCTATGATTGAACTCATCAACAAAGGCACTATTTCCGGTAAAATTGCGAAAAAAGTTATCGTTTCCATGTGGGAAACCGGTAAAGATCCGCAAGCTATCGTTGAAGAACAAGGTCTTGTTCAGATTACCGATACCGGCGCTATTGAAGAAATCGTAAAACAAGTTATTGCCGATAATCCTAAGTCTGTAGAAGACTTCAAGAGCGGTAAAGGCAAAGCTATCGGTTTCTTGGTTGGTCAGGTTATGAAACTCAGCAAGGGCCGCGCTAATCCGGGCGTTGTTAACGAATTATTGCAGAAACATTTGAACGCATAAATTTAAAAGTTTTCAGCTTATATAATATAGAATTATGGTTATACATAATTCCATATGAGTAAGCGTAAGACCTATTAATTCCGATTCTTTGATTTAAAACACAGGAGATTGCTATGGAAGATAAACAATCTTATGATTCTAAACAGACGAGTGTGTTATCGGAAGAAGAACGTCGTGCGTTTGACGGCGTGACCATAGATGAAACCGGGCGTGAGCAATCTGAAGAGGATATTCGTCGTGAAAACCGTGCCAAGACTCATGAAATGTCTGATGGCACCGGTTTTAATGATTATTTTCAGCAGACAATTCCGGGCGTAAAAGTATTTACCTTCAGCTCTGTGGGCTGGAAGGGTAAATTAATCATGGCAGCTCTCGTAGTTGTTCTTTTTAGTGTGTTAACTTTCTTTGGTGGTTTATTTTTAATTGGATTTATTGTGTTGGGACTAGGCGTCGGTATATGGGCGCTCTTACGAAAGCTTTTTTAATGGTATAAAGACTTCTTCATTCCAGTTCGCTATCCGGCGTGCATGCACGAAAGGCTAGCTTGCCCAGAATGGAGAAGTCTTTTCGCGTATATAAAAGCAATTGCCAAGAAAGGAGAAGTTATGAGTTCTAATGAAAAGCCGATTGTGGCTTTGATGTATGATTTTGATAAAACGTTGTGTACTAAGGATATGCAGGAATATGGTTTTATTCCGGAGCTTGGAATGACGACGGCGGATTTTTGGCGTGAGGCTAATGGTTTAACCGATAAAGACGGCATGGACGGTATTTTGGCGTATATGTTCATGATGGTTAAGATGAGTAGGCTCCATGAAGTGCCGATTACCCGGCAAACGTTAAATAAACTAGGGGAAGGAATTGAATATTTTCCGGGCGTAATTTCTTGGTTCGACCGCATCAGTGCTTACGGTGAGTCAAAAGGCGTGCAAATAGAGCATTATATTGTATCGTCCGGCGTGAAAGAAATTATCGACGGTAGTAAGATTGCGAAGTTTTTCAAAAAGATTTACGCCTGTGAATTCAAGTATGACTATAACGGTCTTATCGAATGGCCGAAGATTGCCGTTAACTATACAGCCAAAACACAATTCTTGTTCCGTATTAACAAGGGCGTATTGGATATTACTACGAGCAGCGATAAAGAGCTGAATCAGTATACACCGGAAGTGGAACGACGAGTACCATTCAGTAACATGATCTATATTGGTGACGGACTCACCGACGTGCCATGTATGAAACTTGTTAAGGTGAATGGTGGTCAAGCCATTGCCGTATATAACCCGGAACAGGAAAACGGAATTAATGTGGCGAAAAATCTGATTAAAGATAATCGCGTTAATTTTGCCTGTCCGGCCAATTATGATGAAGCAGTCGATTGGATAATATTGTGAAGACTATCATTGATAAAGTAAAAGCTGTTGAAACATTGCAGAGAATGTAATATTGTAGACGAGATTCTGTATTATCGTGAAGATGAAGACGAGGAAGAAGAATGGTAGGTTGAGTCTACTGTATTGATAAAAAATCATAACAATCATATCTATTTGTTATACATGTGTAGTAAAAAATTGAAAAGTATTGTAATATTAAAATAGTAAGTAGTGTCGTGTTTATATTTAGGGAGGGGTATTATGAAACGAATATGGGGTATTGTTTTGATGTTTATTACCGTCCTGGCTGTTCTGGCTGCGGTACTGACAGCATTACCGGCGGTTCCGGGAAAAGTATTTTTACAGAACCGGGTTTGGCGGCTAAGGCTATTTCCGAATTGAAAGAAACACCTGCATTAAAGGGGAAAGATATTCAGGTATTTCAAAATGTACTGGTTAGTGATCTTAAGGGTGTAGGAAGCCGCATTGATATTAATATCCTCGTTCCTGACACTAATGATAAAGTTGATAATTATGTGTACCAAAATGGTAAATGGGCTGCTCCACAACCGGTTCAAATTTCGGGCGACGGTGACATGAAAGACAATGTTATGCCATTAGATGCTATCGATTACAGTAAGATTCCGGATATGTATAAAATAGCCCAAGATAAGCCAAAGAGATTGAAGGCGGTAAAGTAGATGAACAGCTGATTTACATTTTTAAAATTAATGAACGTAAATATGATGCTCATCTTAAAATCGAAGGAGCCAGAGAAAAGTTCGACGCCATTTTTGACTCTAAAGGCAACCTCATTGAAATGAAAAAAGAATAGTAATGATTAGTCGCTAGTTTTACACAAGTAAAAAGTGAATAAGTTGGTGTTTAATAATTTTGAGACGCTACTGCTATTGTAAACAGTAAGATTTAGTGTAAAAACTATTGTCGTTGGAGAATTTCTAATTTTAGATTGTGTTCGACTCGGCAATAGTTTTTTATCTTTTAAAATTGTATAGTTTACTAACCATATCGTATGTTTGCATGAAATTTCCTATTGGGAATGTCGTTAGTGTTATTTAGTTTTATATATAGGAGGGGTATTATGAAAAGATTAATGGGGATTATTTTCATGATTATCACTGTAATGGCCATGTTAGGCTGTGGTGGTGACAGTGATACCGGTGGTGGTAAAAAAAGTATAATCACTGAACCGGGCTTAGCAGCTAAGATTATTACCGAATTAAAAGAACAATCAGAATTTAAGGGAAAAGTAATTAAGGTGTTCAACAATGTAGTAGTTTCGGATACAGAAGAGTATGGAAATACGATTAGTATTGATGTTTTGGTTCCCGGCACCAGTGACAAAGTTGACAAATATATTTATATGAATGGCAAGTGGCAAAATGCAGGCGCGGCGTTCATTCCCGATGGTCTTACTGTGAAAGATAATCTTATGCCAATCGATGCCATCGACTATAGTAAAATCCCTGAGATGTATAAAGTGGCCGAGGAAAAAGCGAAATCTATTGAAAACGGTAAAGTTGAAAAATCGGTGGGATATATCTATTATGCTGGCAATCACTCATATAAAGCTACATTCTAATTGATGGCTCTAAAGAATCATATTCAACAGAATTTGATGCTAAAGGTAATTTTGTTAAATTTATTGACGGATGACAAGATCTAAATTTCACGCTTGAAGATGATATTTTTATTTCATATTACTCCTATTTTTTCAATCTATAATTACAATCAATACAAATAAAAGTTATAATATAGATATAGTTAGATGTAAAAAGTACATTGAAAGGAGATATGATTATGAAAACAGGAAAGTATTCAAAGTACAAAAAGGCATTACGAGCTATGGTTCTTATGGGAGCGACATTAACGGTGGGTGGATTAATAAGCTCGGTAAGTGCGGCCGATTCTTTGGGTTTTAAAATCCAAAATTATGAAACGCGTACGATGACAGTTGACGGTAAGGAAGTAACCTTTAGAGCTTATGAAAATATTCCGTATGTAGCCAATCCGGTGGATACGACCTATCAGTCTATGAATGTGTATATTCCGGAAGCCTATTTTCAAAAAGAAAAAGATGGAAAATATACAGCTGAATCGGCACCTATCTTTTTACCAAATTCGGTAGGCGGCTATCGTCCGGGGAAAGCGGCCACACCGACTCTTTCTAAAGATGGCGAACCGAATGCTGTTTTATATGCTTTATCACTGCCTTGTTGTGGCGGCACCGGCTGCACGCGGTCGCAGTAACGAAACGGCAGAAGGTGTCTATTACGGTAAAGCGCCGGCCGCTATTGTGGATTTAAAGGCAGCCGTGGCCTATTTACATAAGAATGATAACATTATGCCCGGTGATGCGAATAAAATTATTTCCAACGGCACCAGTGCGGGCGGGGCCTTATCCTTGTTGCTAGGTGCTACCGGTAATGAATCGGATTATGCTCCGTATTTACAAGAGATTGGCGCAGCGATGCGCGAACCGATATTTATGCCGTATCGGCGTATTGTCCGATTACCGATCTTGACCATGCCGATATGGCCTACGAATGGTCATATAACGGTGTCAATGAATACACAGGTATGCCGTCCTTTGGCGGTCAAATGGAGCCACCTGATCCTACCTTAGGGAGCAGCTCGGCCAAAGCCACCCCGGATATGTCAGCTATGCCGGATATGTCCGGTGAAGCACCCGGTAAGCAACAAACTCAAAAGGCAGTTCAATTGACGGCTGACGCGATTGCTTACAGCGATCTTTTGAAAAATAACTTCCCTGAGTATTTGAATAGTTTACAGCTAAAAGATCAAGACGGTAAATTATTGTCACTCGACTTTAACGGCAACGGCTCCTTCATGGACTATGCTAAATCGTATATCATTAAGAGTGCTGAAAAAGCTAAAGCAGCAGGAACGGATATTTCCAGTGCCGATTTTTTAGTGTATGATGCGAAAAATCCGGATAAAATCGTCGATGTTGATTGGCTGAAATACAATACTTCGGTTGGTCGCATGAAGGCTCCGGGTGCTTTTGATTCTCGCGACAATTCTACTGGTGAAAATAACTTGTTTGGCACGGCTACGGTAGACAATCAACATTTCATACAATTTGCATCTATTAACGGTGACGGCACTGCTGTGGCAGATGAACATATCGTCAAAATGATGAATCCGCTTAACTATATTGCACCAAATGACGCTTCAAAGACGAAGGAACAGACCCAGCATTGGCGCATTCGCTATGGTGAAAAGGATAACAACACGTCCATGGCCGTGCCGCTAATTGTGGCTACTCGCTTGGCTAATTATGGTTACGACGTTGATTTTGATTTGCCATGGGGCATTCCGCATGCCGGCGATTATGATTTACAAGAACTTTTTGATTGGATTGATCAATTAGTTTAACGTCTCTCTAATCAGGCGAGCAAACAATTCCATGGCAGGCTAAGCCACTTATTACTGTTATAACCGCAAACACCCGATATATGAGTATCTGTTAATTCGGTTTCGAGGGCTACCAGTTCACCGTTATTCAATTCATTTTTTACGGCAAAGGTTGGCAGATTACGAAATAACCGACATTGCTTTTTACCA
>ENA-OQBT01001001-OQBT01001001.1-human-gut-metagenome-genome-assembly--contig:-NODE-1001-length-13380-cov-1.346714_pt1 | contig 13380 bp, 17 predicted proteins | sample MGYA00242749_ERZ504557 | MGnify/ENA primary metagenome ERZ504557 (study PRJEB26092, sample SAMD00036243) | human gut metagenome | host: Homo sapiens | study: EMG produced TPA metagenomics assembly of... | reverse complement strand
CTTGCCACAATTCTGTCACAGGCAGTCTCCTGCATCTGGGTTCTTTCTTTCCTTTGCGGAAAAAAGACGATCCTGCACATCCGGAAAAAGAATCTCATCCTGAAACCGGAGATTATTCTTCCTTGTGTCGCTCTCGGACTTGCCACATTTATCATGCAGGCTAGTGAGAGTATCATCTCTGTATGTTTCAACTCTTCTCTGCTGAAATACGGAGGAGATATCGCAGTTGGTGCCATGACGATCCTTACCAGTGTCATGCAGTTCGCAATGCTGCCACTGCAGGGTCTTGGACAGGGTGCACAACCAGTCCTGAGCTATAATTACGGTGCAAAAAACAGAGATCGTGTAAAAAAAGCTTTCAGGCTTCTTTTAACAGCAAGCCTCTGTTATTCCACAATTCTGTGGGCATTTATTATGCTCTTCCCTCAGGTGTTTGCAGAAATGTTTACTTCCGATTCTGCACTGCTTGGTTTTACTAAATCAGCACTCCGGATTTACTGTGCCTGCCTGCTGCTTTTCGGAATCCAGATCGCATGCCAGATGGCATTTACATCATTCGGAAAAGCAAAGGCTTCGATTGCTGTCGCTGTTACACGTAAATTTATCCTGTTGCTGCCACTGATCTATCTGCTGCCGCATATTCTGACCGGGAACAAGACCAATGCAGTGTATATGGCTGAACCGATTGCAGACTTCCTGGCTGTATCCTTCACGACGGTTTTGTTTACGTTTCAGTTTAGGAAAGTGTTGAAAGAACTTGAGGGGTAGTCGCAAGAGGGCATAAAATAATCCCTGGCAGCTGCTAAGTTGCACGAACCATTCCAACGAGCCTTTCAAAGCATCAATTGTGTCAGCAATGGCTTCCACAATTGATTAAGTCTCGTTCCATCGTGCAAAGACGCATCTACCAGGATTATTTTTATTTACGTTGTTGACTGAGTTTTACTTCTTTGACTGGGTGTTGAACTGGAGCCGTAAATCATTGTTTTATATTTTCAAATGGATTTACACTTTACCTCAATTAGGCTTCCTGACCATCAGCGATTTTGGATGTTTCTTTTTCTGGGAATAATAATGTGAAAATCTTTCTTACCAGTGGACCGGCGAAGCAGAGCTGCCAGAAGAATGCCATCGGGAAGTTGATTGCTGTGGTCTGGAACCAGACGGATATGAACTGGGTTCCCGCATTCTTGAAGAGCAGGGTTGCTGCAAGGCTCATAAGTGGACACATTCCGATGATGGATACTACGGAAATGGCGATCACCAGGTGAAAGTTATTATCTCTTTCCAGATTAACAATGGAAAATGCTTTTTTCTTTGCAAATGGTCCGATCAGGAAAAAATCAAGGATGAATGCAATTGGTCCCATAATGACCAGCTCGTGGAATGCATTTAAAAATACCTGGTTGTTCATTCCTCCTATGTTGAGAGCAATGTTGTAACAGATCATGGTATAAACCATCACGAACACCATGATAATTGTGAAAATAACGTCTTGAAATTTGTTTTTTGGCATAAAAATATCCTCCTTCATAATAAGCGTAACAGAAAATGTGTTGTTCGTTCATCATTCCGGAGGAATGTATCGTTTCCAATATAACCGAGATTCTATTCTTTTTTCTATATGGCATATGCCAGACAACGCCATATCAGCAAGGTTTATAATACCTCAACTCTTTAAAAACAGTCAAGTATTTTTTCAGATACATTGAATCATTTTTATCTCTTTTTTCCAAATAAAGAACTCCATACCGTCAGGACCGCTCCTGCAAAAAGAGCCAGATCCGAGAGATTAAAAGTGATATCCGAGAGTTTCCTGTTCTTTGTTTTCAGAGACAGATAATCGACCACATAACCTCTTTTGAAACGGTCATAAGTATTACCAACTGCTCCGCCCAGCATCAGCGATGTTCCAAGCTTTGCCAGTTTGCGTCCTGGTTCTTTCCAAAGAAGGTGCTCCCAGAAAAACAGGATTCCAAGTGCTGCCGCCGACATGCCCTTTACCAGCTTTGGTCTGGAATCCAAATGATTCATCATCAGACCTTTGTTGTGGACTTTGCGGTAGATTCCTTTTCCCTTCCAAATCCGGCGTTCTTCCCCGTCTCTTACATTTTCTTCAGTATATTTTTTAATTCCAAGATCGCACCCGGCAACAAAAGCTCCGGTTAAAATGCTCAGGATTTCCATAATTATTCTCCTTTGATGCGCGCGATTTCCTGCTCGCATACCTCTGTCTGTTCTTCACGCTTTTCGATTGCTTCGCAGAGTGCGATAAAATCGGTATCTACCACTTCCCCCTGTTTGAAACGCTCATATACCAATCGTCCGATCTCTGTCTATCCCGCTCGCTGTCTCGCTTCAGACCATAGATCTCATTTTTCTTTTTCTGGATATCGATCGTATCTCCTGCCTTCTTTCCAAGATCATCCACGGTATCTGAAATCCGCTTTCCTATTGTATCAAAAAAATCACTCATTTACTTTTTCCCCTTTCGTATCTGCGTATTTTTTCAGAACCGCCTGATCTGCTCAAAAGTACGGTAAAGGTTCAATGCTCCATATCCCCATTCCTGGTTCGGATAATTCATGTCTGTCTTCCGTGAAGCTCCCAATATCAGCAGATTCTTCATCTGTGATGCATCCAGATTCACTCCATGCCTATCCAGCCACTCCATAAAAAGTGCCAGTGCTCCGGAAGTGATCCCAACTGCTATACTGGAACCAGATCTTGCAACAAACTGCCCCCTTAAATTGATCCCTGTCACATTGATCCCCGGCGCAGCAAATCCGGTTTGATTCTGTTATCTCTAGTATAACCTCTTCCCGAACTGACTGCAATGCTATTTTCCTTTCCATTATAGTTACGCTGCACAGACCACCGCCCCGGTATCCCCTGGTTCCATCACCGTATATTCCGGATTTGCACGGATAAAATAGACATTTCCCGTCAGAAACTCTTCCATTGGAAGCCAGATATGAAAGATTCCATTCCCCAGCTCCAGTGTTTCCGGTATAATCTTCCAGATTCCGCTTCCCGGTCTTTCAAACTGAAAAAATGCCAGCTGCGCCCCGGTCGTCTCTACCAGAACCCGGTAATTAAATATTACCCTGGTCTGCTCGAATACAAACACATACTCTCCTATTCCCCGTTTGAGCGAGATCGTCCTACTGTCTGTCCTGTTGGAGATGCGATAGAAAGAGCCAGAAGATTCGGAAGTTCTGTCCATAGTTCCATCACAAAACCTCTGGTATTATTCCCTACATTAATCTCGACCGGCAGATTATTTTCCTGTTCCAGAATTCCCAGATAATGATGCCTTTTATCTGCCTCGTTGCCACTTCCGGTCACAATCCCGATTCCTTCGCTCGCCGCTACATTTTGCAGATACTCTGACAGGATTGAATATCCTCCATGTCCTCCAAAGCTTGTTCCAACTGCCAGACAGATCACCAATGGTCTTTTCAGCTCTTCTTGTACCTTCTGCAGATAAAAAACCGCCGCTACCAAATCATTTTCCTGATAGCATCCGGCATCCCGGTCTACAAAATAGTACTCCCGTAAATATTCTTTTGCCTCTTTCAGCTTCACGATCACCATCTCTGCCTCCGGTGCTGCCCCGATAAACAGATTCTCCGGATTTGCTCCTCCGCATGCCACACTTGCAACAAAAGTGCCATGTCCGTCCGTATCAAATGACGGAACGGTTTCCTTGGGATTCTCACTTAGGATTGCCTGATTGATTTGTTCCTTCGTATATTCACTTCCATATCCGATTTCCCGTGGCGCTGTTCCACTTTGTTCTTCCTGATCCCAGATTCGCTGGATCCTGGTCGAACCATCCAGATTCCGGAAAATGGGATCCAGATAGTTGATCCCAGTATCAATGATCCCAACCAGAACTCCTTCACCACTCAGTTCCAGACCAGGTATATTCTGAACCGCAGCAATTCCCGCCTGCTGGATTGCTGCCATATCCAGTGTTGTATAACACTTCGGAACCATTGTATAAGGATAATCGGCAAGTGACTTTTTTTCTGTCTTCACTCTGGTCAATATAAAAAAGCTCAAAACCGTATTTCAACGGTATCCGGCATCCGTTTTCCAAAGGAAAGTTTTTCCCAAGAAGCACCGGTATCCTCATCATAAAATCCCTGTATTCTTCTGACAGGATCTTTTCTTTACATTCTTCCTGTAGCATAAAAATCCCTCATATACTTTCTTTTGGAAAATATATGAGGGATTTTTCTTTCTTATTACTATGATACTGGACGGTTACGCATTTTGCACTCCATATCCATTCTTTATTCGGTACGTTTCTTTTCAATATCCTCGTAGAAGGAAGTCACTTCTTTTCCTTTTTCCAGGGTACTTACATTCGGACCGCTCTTGAATACGATTTTCAGAAGAATTGGTGTGATGATCGTTGTGATCACTACCACGATGATAACCGGTCCGAGGAAATTGCCGCCCAGCATACCGAGTGCTTCTCCCTTGCTGGCAACGATCAGCGCAACCTCACCACGGGAGATCATTCCGACACCGATTCGTGCACACTGATAATTCTTATATCCACACATCTTCGCACCAAGGGCACAGGCCAACGATCTTTGTCAGGATCGCAACAATGGTAAGCGCCACTGCAAAGCCTACAATTGCAGCACTCATCTTCGGAAGTTCTACCTTCAGCCCGATACTTGCGAAAAATACCGGTGAAAGCAGCATATAAGACATGGTATCAAATTTCTTCAACACGAAATCAGATTTACTTGTATTGGAAATGATCAGTCCGGCGATAAATGCACCGGTGATATCTGCAACACCGAAGAATTTCTCTGCCACATAAGCCATCAACAGACAGAATACAAATGCCATAATCGCATGACGTCTGAGTCCCTTTTCCGCCTGATCTGTCCACTTTTTAAATATCTTGTAAAAGATCAGTCCGATCACACCTGCAAATGCGAAGAATGCAACGATCTTCAGTAATACAACTGAAATCTTTACTGATTCATCTGCCATACTTGTTACCAGTGTCAGTGCAATGATACCAAGCACGTCATCAATGATCGCAGCTCCAAGAATCGCATTTCCGGATTTGGTTTTTAATTTACCAAGTTCTTTTAATGTCTCTACCGTAATACTTACGGAAGTTGCTGTCAGGATAACACCGATAAAGATATTCTGCAGAAATACGTTGCAGGATGCATCGGATGCGATCACATCCGGACGGTTAAAGAACATTGCAGTCGCATAACCGCCGATCAGTGGAACGATAACACCTATCAGTGCAATAACGAAGGATGCTTTTCCGCTTGCCTTCAATTCCTGTATATCCGTTCCAAACCTGCACAAAACATCAGCACGATAACACCGATCTCCGCAACGTTATGTATAAAGCTTGTCTCTGTCAAGATCCCAAGCATCGCCGGTCCAAGAAGAACTCCTGCAAGAAGTGCCCCTACAACCTGTGGCATCTGTACCTTTCTGGTCGCAAGACCAAGTGCTTTAGTACAAAGTAAAATAATTGTCAAGATCCAGTAAATAACTTATAAGTCTCCATTCTCTCTCACTCCTGTTTATATCTTGTTTTTTTAGACACATTGTCTAATGTACACCTTTTAATACAATTTTTCAACAAAAAAATACCCGTAAATCTTAAATTTACGGATATTTCCCATTCTATTTTTGTATGATCGCCATGTTTTTTTGATATATGAAGGTTATGATGTTGGGGCAAAAGGTATTTTGACCCCTTTGATACCAGATTGCTACGTGCTTTGCACCCTCGCAATCCTCAGGTTATTGTTATACTTAGTGATGCTCAAGCCTTGGTACAGACTGGCTTCTCAGCTCGATCAGCGGTCCTCCGGTTCCTTCGATATATGCCTCCGTGATCGTCACTTCCCCGATGCTGTCATCCTTCGGAATCTCATACATAATATCCAGCATGAATTCTTCAATGATCGCACGCAGTGCACGGGCTCCGGTATCCTTCTTCATTGCCTTTCTTGCGATCGCATGAAGTGCACCATCATCGAATTTCAGATTGACCTCATCCAGTGCCAGAAGCTTCTGATACTGCTTGAGGATCGCATTTTTCGGCTCTTTTAATATCTGAACCATCATCTCTTCATCCAGTCCTGAAGCGTAAATACGATCGGGAGACGTCCCAGAAATTCCGGAATCATTCCGAAGTTACGCAGATCTTCTGTCGTCACCTTCTCCAGTATTTTCTTATCATGATCATATTTGTCTTTCAGATCCGCTCCAAACCCGATAGAAGAATTCTTCATCAGTCTTTCCTTGATGATCTGCTCAAGATCCGGGAACGCACCACCACAGATAAAAAGGATATTCTTTGTATTGACTGTAGTGAGCGGAACCATCGCATTCTTACTGTTTGGCTTCCTACCGGCACTTCCACTTCGCTGCCTTCTAACAGCTTTAACATTCCCTGCTGTACGGATTCTCCGCTGACATCTCTCTGGCTGGTATTCTTCTTCTTCGCAATCTTGTCGATCTCATCGAATAAAGATAATTCCCCTGTTCCGCCTTATCTACGTCGTTGTCCGCAGCTGCAAGGAGCTTTGATACTACACTTTCAATATCATCCCCTATGTAGCCGGCCTCGGTAAGAGAGGTCGCATCGGTAATTGCAAGCGGCACATCCAAAAGTTTTGCCAGTGTCTTTACCAGATACGTCTTTCCAGAGCCGGTAGGTCCGATCATCAGCATATTGGATTTCTCGATTTCAATCTCATCCATTGTATCCGTTGCCACTCTTTTATAATGATTGTATACAGCAACCGACATTACCTTCTTGGCGTATTCCTGTCCTACTACATATTCATCCAGTTTCGCTTTGATCTTATGCGGAGCAGGAATATCCTTGATATTCAGGATCGGTTCTTTTTCTTCTTCCGGCTTTTTCTTTTTCACACGCTGGCTCTTCGGGATCTGTGCATCCATGTCTCCAAATCCCATCATCGGTCCCATGTTCATAAACTGGCTGTAATCCATCCCGCCAAAATTCATATTGTTCATTGCATCAAGCTTTTTTGCATACAGTCCGGACACACGCAGATATTGTTCGGAAGATCGATCATCTTTCCGGTCACACTCTCCGGTCTGTGACAGATGAAGCAGACCTTTTCATAGCGATCTTCGTTATTTTCTTTTTTGTCTGTATTTTCTACCTCACCGGTTACTTTCTCAACTGTCTTGTCCTTCTGGTCATTTTCTGCCATTGGCTGGTCCTCCTTTCTCGGTCGTATTTCAGACAGATTCCTCTGTCCTTCTTATTCGATTTCCACCCCTGCAAGTTCTATAAACTCTTCCTCTGAATGATCGGCACTCCAAGTTCTTTCGCCTTTCTGTTCTTGGAAGAAGCAGACTCTACATCATTGTTGATCAGATAATTTGTCTTCTTCGTTACAGATCCGGTCACTTTTCCACCCATCTTCTCAACCAGTTCTTTTACCTCATTCCGGTTTGCAAAATGATTCACGCTGCCAGTGACAACGAAACTCATACCTGCAAACTTCTGTTCTTCTGCCATCTCTTCCGGCTGGATCTCCAGTTCTCCGAGAAGGAGCTTAAATTCCTTTTTTTCTTTCCTCTGATATAAAATATTTTTACAAATGCCGCCGCAAGCACCGGACCTACCCCCTGGTACTTGACTCTAGTTCTTCTTTCCGATTGCTCCTGTCATTTTTTTCCACATCATTTTTTAAAATGGCGGCAGATCAGTTTTGCATTTGCGAGACCGATTCCTGCAATCCCAAGTCCATATACCACTTTAGCAAGTGTTGTGCTTCTCGCCTTATCCACGCTTGCGATCAGGTTCGCATAGGATTTTTCTCCAAAGCCTTCCATCGTCTGAATTTCTTCCTGATAGGAATCCAGATGGAAGATATCTCTGTATTTGTGAATGAATCCTCTCGCAATAAATTTCTCCAGTGTCGCCTCAGAAAGCCCGTCAATATTGAGTGCATCCCTGCTGACAAACAATGCAAAGGATTTGATTCTTTTTGCCTGACACATCGGATTTGTGCAATACAACGACTTTGCATCATTCATCTGACGGATCTCCGTAGCTCCACCACAAACCGGACAGACTTCGGGATCTCAATATTATCACTGCCGGTCAGATTCTTTGCAATCTGTGGAATGATCATATTCGCCTTATAGACTTCGATCGTATCCCCGATTCCCAGATGCAGCTCCTCCATAATACTTAAATTGTGTACACTTGCACGGCTTACCGTTGTTCCTTCCAGCTCTACCGGTTCAAAGATCGCTACCGGATTAATAAGCCCTGTTCTTGATGGACTCCATTCAATCTCCAGAAGGTGCGTCTCGCGGATCTCATCTGCCCATTTGAAAGCAAAAGAATCACGTGGGAATTTTGCCGTTCTCCCAAGCGACTGCCCATACGCAATGTCATCATATACAAGAACCAGACCATCTGACGGAAAATCATTTTCTACGATCTTTTCTGCAAAAAATGCAACCTTCTCATCCAGTTCTTCCCTTGTCACCAGATAATGCTCCACCACATCAAATCCCTGATGTTCCAGCCAGTCAAGCTGCTCTTTTCTGGAATTGTGGAAATCCACATTTTCTGCACGTACCAGGGTAAATGCATAGAATTTTACATTTCTCTGTGCCGTGATCTTGTTGTTCAGCTGGCGGACAGAACCACTGCACAGATTCCGTGGATTTTTATATTTTGCATCCACGTCATCAATTTCTTCATTGATCCGCTCAAAATCTTTGTAACCGATCACCGCTTCCCCTCGCAGAATCAGTTCCCCTTTATAAGGAATATGAAGCGGCACGTTTTTAAATACCTTCGCATTGTTGGTAATGACCTCACCGACTTCCCCATTTCCTCTTGTAACTGCCTTAAAAAGTTCGCCGTCACGATAGGTCAGAACGATCGTCAGACCATCCATCTTCCATGAAATCACAGCCATCTGGTTTCCGACAAATTCCTTCAGCCTTGCCACTTCTTTTGTCTTGTCAAGAGAAAGCATCGGTGACTCATGACGCTCTTTCGGAAGCTCACTTAATACTTCATATCCTACATTCACCGTCGGACTGGAAGCCATAACGGTTCCCAGCTCTTCTTCCAGACCTTTCAGTTCATCATACAGCGCATCATACTCATAATTGCTCATAATTTCCTGCGCATCCTGATAATAAGCTTTTCCGGCTTTATTCAGAAGCTCTACCAGCTCCTGCATCCTTTTCATCTTATCCATATCCAAATCCACACTTTTAATTATTGTTCCACGGTGTCGGCTCTGACTTTGAATCCCTGATCAGCTCATAGAGTTCATTCAGTTCCTGATCCGTAACCTTCCGGTATTCTCCCGGCTTTAAATTCCAAGTTCGATATTCATGATCCGCACTCTCCGCAGCTCCTTTACCTCGTAGCCAAGTGCCTCACACATCCGGCGGATCTGCCGGTTGAGTCCCTGCGTCAGAATGATCTTAAATTTATATTTTCCAAGCTTTCTACCTGGTCATGGTCTTGTAACAGTATCCAGGATCGGGACACCGCCTGCCATCTCCTTGAGAAATTCATCTGTCACGGGCTTATCAACTGTAACTTTATATTCTTTTTCATGTTTATTTGCCGCACGCATCATCCGGTTGATAATGTCGCCGTTGTTCGTCATCAGAAGCAGCCCTTCCGAATCCTTATCCAGACGTCCTACATAAGTAATCCGTACCGGATAGTTAAGGAAACGTACAATACTGTCTCTCTCCCGTCTTTCCTCAGTACAGACAATTCCACGCGGCTTATTGACCGCAAGCACGATCATCTCTTCCTGTCTGGATACCTGCTTTTTCCCAATCCGGACAACCTGCCACGGCTCTACCTTCATTCCGGTCTCTGCACGCACACCGTCAACCGTCACCTGTCCGGCTGCTATCAGTTTATCCGCTTCCCTTCTGGAACATACACCAGCTTCACTTAAATATTTGTTCAGCCGGACCGGTCCTTTATTTTCCGTGTCCAGAAACTGCTTTTCTATTTTATTTGCCATGTTTTTCTCCTGTTAATTCTCATCCAGTACCCCCGCCAGCATCCGATCTTCAAAGAATGTATTGGCATTATACAGGAACAGCACATCATCAAACTGTTTATCTGACATCACAGAACTTAATTTACCGGTATAATAACGAGGGTCGATCACAACGATTTCCCGGTAATACGGAGCCAGAAGCGGAAGAAAACAGTTTGCATATGAATCTTTGAACACCAGAAGTCTGCGTTTTTCTGTCTGTGTTGACTGGATATCGATCATTGCATGATTTCCACCGAAGAATACGGAATATTGATCTCTCTCATCCAGTTTGGATGAATCATACATAGAAGCACTCTTTTTCTGTTCTTCCACATAATTGACTGCAACCTGTGGTGCATCCGCACTCTTTGGCAGATAAATATAGATTGGTTCCTTATAATCTGTCTCATATCCACTCTTTGCGGATAACGTTCCGTTAAAAGAATCCGATACCGCATAGGCTTTCATCTTAATTTCTTCACTCTTATCCAGTCCAAGCTGTGTCTTTGCTCCCTGGAATGCATACCATGCACCAAGAGAAGTCCAGTGATGATCCGTGTGATAATAAATTGCTTCATCCTTGTGAGCATCCAGTACTTTTTCTGCATCGATCCAGTCATAAGAATCTCCAAGTTCTGCCTTTACACGGCTGATCTGTCTGCTCTGACTGGCAGTCACCGCAAATGCCGGAAGCTTGTCCTCCATAACATTTGCCGCATTCGGAACCAGCATCATATGCATCTGGATATCCGGATAACGCTCTTTAAAATTCTTCATTGCATCCAGATTCTCTTTCAGATCACTTTCATCTGCCACAGCAACATCTTCCATCAGATAATGATCCTTCCTTTGAAAACACCACCTTCTTCTGTCCTCCCCGCCACACTGTCCGCAAATGTCTTGATTCTTACCCAGGTATCTCTTCCTGCAAACTGATCCGATACATACTCCTCGTACTGCTCCATAAACCTTCCGGAAGCAATTCCGGAAAGAGAAATTTCCGGTTTCTGCGCCAGCATACGCATTTCTTTTTCTGACATCTGCCTGTCTTTATGCATAAGGTTTACTCCGCAGCTGAGAATAAGGACTCCCAGAAATAAAAACGCACATACTGCCTGGATCTGTTTTTTCCCTCCTGGCAGAAAATACTTTGTTCTGTTTTTTTGTTTATTATTCTTTCCTTCTACCATTGTCTTTCCTTAAAATCTAAAATATAAAAATGGATTGTAACTTTCTGTCACCAGATATGCCACACACAGCACAAACAGTCCTGTCATCAGGCAGCCTGCCAGAACCGTATGCGGTCTTTCCTCATTAAATACCAGCCGCTTTCCGAGCAGATGCATAAACGGTGTACTTCCTATGATCCTGCCACCCAGAAGAGCCAGTTTCGCATGATCAGGTACAATGCCTGGCTGTCCATAAATCCGGTTGCACCCTGTCCGAACATATTGCCGATCCAGGTAAGTGCACTTCCGAGTGTCGGGCTGAAGAACAGTACCCAGCCGAGCATGACCAGAATCATTGTGTAAAGTGTCTGGACTGCCTCCGGCAGCTTTGCAAGTATTTTTCCTGTAAAATATTTTTCAGTAATGAGGATCACTCCGTAGAAGAGCCCCCATACTACAAAGTTCCAGCTTGCCCCATGCCAGAGACCGGTCAGGAACCATACGATCAGAAGATTCAGTAAATGCCGCGGAACCGTTACCCTGTTTCCTCCAAGCGGAATATACACATACTCGCGGAACCATGATCCAGCGAAATATGCCATCTTCTCCAGAACTCGGTAACACTTTTGGAAATATACGGATAATTGAAGTTCTGCATAAACTCAAATCCGAACATCTTTCCAAGTCCGACTGCCATGTCCGAATAACCGCTGAAATCGAAATAAATCTGGAAAGTGTAGGCAAGACATCCAAGCCATGCAGTCACTACTGACATTCCATCCATCGCCGCGATATTTTCATAAATTCGAACCAATCGTATTCGCCAGAAGCACCTTCTTTGCCAGTCCTATCACAAAGAACCAGGCACCGTATCCAAACTTCGTCAGTGATTCCTTTCTTTCACGCAGTTGTCTCTCCACATCTGCATACTGTACGATCGGACCTGCGATCAGCTGTGGGAACATTGTAACATAGGTTCCGAAATCAATCAGATTTACCTGTACGTCTACATTTCCCCTATATACATCAATGATGTAAGACAATGTCTGGAAAGTATAGAAAGAAATTCCGATTGGGAGCTCCAGTTTTCTATATGGAATATAGAACGGAAGGATCGCATTTAAATTTGTCAACGATAAATCCGTAATATTTGAAAAATCCAAGAATAAACAGGTTTACAACGATCGTAAAGATCAGACTGCGCACCTGCGATTTTCTTCCTGCTTTTAATGCAATGTCCAATTCCGCAAAAATAATTGAACAGAATGGAAATCAGCATCAGGAAGATATAGACCGGCTCTCCCCACGCATAAAATATGAGGGAAGCGATCAAAAGTACCACATTTTTTACCTTACGCGGCACCAAATAATATACCAACAGTGTAATTGGCAAAAATGTAAACAAAAATACCAGACTACTAAATAACATAACTTTTTCGTTTCCTTTTATCTACTTCAGGCTCTTTGTAAACGCCTTTTCTACAGTTTCAGCTTTTGGTGAAATAACAAAAAGCACGTATGTACCTTTCGTCTTAATGATCGAGCATCCAGAAGCTTTACCTGCTCGGCCCCATATCCTTCAAAATTATCGAGCTGTGTCTTTTTTCGCTGTTCTGCGGCTTTCTCAACTGCCTCTGCCTCATTCTCGTCCTTTGTTTTCACCAGAAGGAGCTCGTTGACTCCCATTGTTTCATTCGTATAATACAGTGTTATATCTTCATAATCCTTTGGATTGATCCCATAGAATCTCTTGATCTCCTGGGTTCCGGCAAGTGTCATGTTCTTGTCATCTGCCGCATCCACAACCGCTTTCTGTACATCTGCAAACGGTGTATCGCTGTCTCCCTTAGACTGAAAGATCAGACCGATATAGATAAGCAAAATAATTACCATCCCAGCTCTGATATTACGCAGAACTGTAATTCCCCCTTTTTTCTTTGTCATATTCCGGCCACCTCCGCCATATGTTCTGCCCAGATTGGATAATACTCCGCCTTCATATGCTCGCCATCCTGCTCATAATACTCATCTTTTACGATCTCTGTATTATCGATAAATGTAATTCCTTCTTCATCACACATTGCTTTAAGTGCGGTATTATATCCGGAATCTTGCATAAACCGGCTCTTCTT
>ENA-OQBT01001000-OQBT01001000.1-human-gut-metagenome-genome-assembly--contig:-NODE-1000-length-13388-cov-2.182264_pt1 | contig 13388 bp, 20 predicted proteins | sample MGYA00242749_ERZ504557 | MGnify/ENA primary metagenome ERZ504557 (study PRJEB26092, sample SAMD00036243) | human gut metagenome | host: Homo sapiens | study: EMG produced TPA metagenomics assembly of... | reverse complement strand
TTCCGCGATTTCTTTCAGCGGCATCCTGGCGTTTTCCCGAAGAAGATTCAGGATTTTGCATCGATGTGATCGAGCTCATGGCGCATCGCATCGTTCTTGCTTTTTTCATGTTTCATACGCTGCTCTCCTGTTTTTCACTTTTATACTGTTCAGCATATCACGTTCGCCGTTTTTTGTCTACGAAAACGTGTCCTCGCGGAAACTGCTTTCGAAAAATAAGTAAAAGTGCCTCTTTCCCTTGGTATTTAAAATCAAATGCAAAAATAAATAAAATTCCACAGTTCTTCGGCGGCGGTATTTACAAATTTCTGCCCTGGTGTTATTCTTCCGGTATCGAAAGGCAAAGCAAGAATTGTTTCAGACAATATACACAACTCAATGCGTGCAGAAAGAAGGAGATTATTATGAAAACAAGAATTGAAGCAGATTCCATTGGTTCCCTTGAAGTCCCCTCCGACGCCTACTACGGGGTACAGTCCCTGCGGGCAAAACGGAATTTCCCCATCACGGGAACGCCGATCCACCCGGTCATGATCCAGAATCTGGCGAAAATTAAAAAGGCAGCTGCCATCTCCAACCGCGAAGCACAGAGACTGCCGGAGGAAAAAGCGGCTGCCATTATCTATGCCTGTGATGAAATCATTGCCGGCAAATTAAAAGACCAGTTCATCGTTGACGGCATCCAGGGCGGCGCCGGAACGAGTGCTAATATGAACGCAAACGAAGTCATCGCAAACCGCGCCATCGAAATCCTGGGCGGCGCCAAGGGTGATTATACCATTGTCCACCCGAATGACCACGTCAACATGGCACAAGTCCACAAACGACGTTATCCCAAGTGCAGGAAAACTGACCGTGTCGATCTGCTCCCGGATCTTCTGCATGCGCTCGAGTCACTCCACGCAGCACTGCTCGATAAGTCCCAGGAATTTGACCACATTTTAAAGATGGGAAGAACCCAGCTTGAGGACGCTGTTCCGATGCGTCTCGGCCAGAGCTTCCACGCTTACGCAACGATGATCGAGCGTGATATCCGCCGGATCGAACGCGCCAGAAAAGAGCTGTTCACCCTGAACCTCGGCGGAACAGCCATCGGTACGACGATCAATGCTTCCGATTACTATCTCCACCACATCGTGCCGACCCTCGCTGCTGTGACAGGCTATCCGCTGATGCAGGCGGACGATCTGTTTGACGCGACGGAGAACCTCGACGGATTTGTGACGATCTCCAACACGTTAAAGACCTGCGCCGTCAACCTCTCCAAGATGTGCAACGACCTGCGCCTGCTGTCCAGCGGACCGCGAACCGGATTCGGCGAGATCAACCTGCCGCCGATGCAGAACGGATCCTCGATTATGCCGGGCAAGATCAACCCGGTGATCCCGGAGGTTGTGACACAGGTTGCCTTCCATGTCATCGGAAACGACACCACAATCACGATGCGGCTGAGGCTGGCCAGATGGAGTTGAACGCGTTTGAGCCGGTTGTCTTCTACTCCCTGTTCTCTTCCATCACCTCGATGACAGGCGCTGTGAATACGCTTGTGAAGAACTGTATTCTCGGCATTACCGCAAATGAGAAACGATGCGAGGATCTCGTTTCGAAGAGTGTCGGCATCACAACGGCGCTCTGCCCGTATATCGGATACCAGAAAGCGGCCTCGATTGCAAAGAAATCGCTGAAGACGGGCGAGAGTGTTACTTCTCTGGTTCTGAAAGACGAACTGCTGACACAGAAACAGCTCGACGACATTCTCGATCCGTACGCTCTGACCGGACCGGAACTGCCGGCAGAAGACGATCTGGCTGGCTGAATGTAACTGCTGCTTTCCTTCATAATTTCTTAACGATACGCAAAAAGGCTTCCCGGATTTCCTTGCTGTCCGGGAAGCCTTTTTCTGTCGTTTTCTTTTGTATCAAACTCTGTTTAGATTCTCGCTACGCCGCTCTTTCTTGCTGCCTCTGCAACGGCTGCTGCCACCGCATCTTTGACACGCGGATCAAAGGCTGCCGGGAGGATGTAGTCTGCGTTCAGCTCTTCATCGCTTACCAGGCCTGCGATTGCGTAAGCTGCTGCGACCTTCATTTCATCGTTGATATCAGATGCTCTCACATCGAGCGCTCCGCGGAAGATGCCCGGGAAGCAGAGTACGTTGTTGACCTGGTTCGGGTAATCGCTTCTTCCTGTGCTGACAACGGCTGCTCCTGCTGCTTTCGCCTCGTCCGGGAAAATCTCCGGCGTCGGATTTGCGCAGGCAAAGATGATCGGCTCTTTTGCATCGTACGTACCATATCGGGAGTGAGCGTACCCGGCGCAGAAACGCCAATAAAAATATCGGCTCCTTTGATTACCTCTGCAAGCGTGCCCTTCTCATGGTTGTAGTTTGTGATCTTCGCCATCTCCTCTTTGATCGGGTTGAGGCCGTCGCGTCCCTCGTAAATCGCACCTTTGCGGTCTGTCATGATGACGTTTTTGAGACCCATCGAAATCAGCAGGCGGATAATGGCGATTCCGGCTGCACCGGCTCCTGAGGTAACAATTTTGACTTCATCCAGTTTCTTTCCAACCAGTTTCAGCGCATTGATGACACCGGCCAGTGTGATCACGGCTGTTCCATGCTGATCATCGTGGAAAATCGGAATATCACAGCATTCCTTTAATTTCTTCTCGATCTCAAAACATCTCGGTGCGGAGATGTCCTCCAGGTTGACACCGCCGAAGCTTCCTGCGAGAAGACGCACGGTATTGACAATATCATCCACATCCTTGCTGCGCACGCAGAGCGGGATTGCATCGACACCACCGAATTCTTTAAACAGCACGCATTTTCCTTCCATGACCGGCATGCCGGCCTCCGGGCCGATATCTCCAAGTCCGAGAACTGCGGTTCCATCTGTAACAACAGCTACCGTGTTCCATCTTCTGGTCAGCTCGTAGCTCTTGTTGACATCTTTCTGAATTTCCAGGCACGGCGCCGCCACACCCGGTGTATAGGCAAGACTCAAGGCATCTTTTGTATCTACGGCCGCCCGGGAAGTGACCTCAAGCTTTCCGCGTAATTCATAGTGCATCTTTAATGATTCTTTTGCGTAATCCATCGCTTTTTTCCTCCATTTCATGTGTGACTGCGTCTCATTAATAATAGGAAGAGAGATTCACGCGTCACACGGGATGTCTGTTCGCTGCACCCCTATTATAACAAGCGTTCTCTAAATTTCAACCGGTGTTTGATTAATGAAAAAATTTCCACTTTTCCACCAAAAACAGCTGCTTCATTTGCGAAATTTTATCAAAAATACTCTTTTTCTTTCTCTCAGCCGCAGTCCGATCCTGCCCGGAGGGCTTTTTTTGCTTTACAGTAAAATTCAACAAAGTTTTTTATAAAGCAAAAAATCTGCCCGCCTCCCATCCTTTTCAGACTGGAAAACAGACAGATTTTTTTCTTTACTCCGCCACAATATTCTGCAGCCAGACTCCTTTCTTGACAAGGACAAATCCAATCACGCACTTGATCAGTCAACCGACATAACCATAAAGTAGATTGCGTAGATCGAAAGTCCGGTAAAACGGCTCAGGCAGAAAGCCACCGGCACACTGACAACCCAGATGAAGACGCTGTCGAACAGGAACGTGATGATCGTTTTTCCACCGGAGCGCAGGGTAAAGTAGCTTGCATGCAGGAATGCATTGACCGGCATGAACATGGCCACTTCCACGATGAAGATTGCCGCCATGTGGCGTACTTCGTCCGTCGTGTTGTAGAGGCGTGGGAAGATTGGAGCCACGAGCGCCATCAGCGCGCCGATCACAATGCAGAGTAATACGGAAAACGTGATCAGCTTCGTATCGGTATCCTTTGCCTCTTCCATCCTTCCGGCTCCGAGGAGCTGTCCGACGATGATGGCAACGGAATCGCCGAGTGCGATGAAACGACGTTGAACAGGTTCGAGATCGTGTTGGAGATATTCATCGCGGCTACGACATTCAGTCCACGCACGGAGTAACACTGCATCAGGATCGCAACGCCGCCTGCCCAGAACGTTTCGTTCAGCATCAGCGGTGTTCCTTTGATAAGGATCTGTTTCGTCAAAGCCGCCGGAACACGGATCGTGCGGTACAGATGCTTCGTAAAACGATATTTTTCTTTGTTTCCGTGCGTGCGGATCAGCACGATCGCCATCTCCACGTAACGGGACAGCACCGTTGCAACTGCCGCGCCGACAACTCCGAGCTGCGGTGCGCCGAATTTTCCGTAGATTAAAATATAATTAAAAATCAGATTGACAAATACGGCTGTGATACCGGCCTTCATCGGAAGCATCGTCTCGCCGCATTCGCGCAGCGTGCTGGCATAAAGCTGCACAAACAGGAACGGCGGAAGTCCTACCAGCATGACCTTCATATAAGAAATGCCATAGGCTAATGTCGCATTCATGTCCTGGCTTCCCTGATCTCCTGTCAGGTAGAGACGAATCAGAGGCTCGTGCGCACCAAGGAAAATAGTGATTGCCGCTGCCGTCAGGATCACGCCGATCCAGAGCTTGAAGCGGAAGGTGTTTCGTCACACCCTCGTCGTTGCCCTGTCCGAAATACTGCGCAGTGAAAATTCCTGCACCGGACTACCCCTCCGAAAATACAGAGGTTATAGATAAAAAAGAAGCTGGTTGACAATCGCAACGCCGGACATCTGCTCGGTGCCGACCTGTCCTACCATGATGTTGTCGAGAAGACTGACAAAGTTGGTGATACCGTTCTGAATCATAATCGGCATCGCAACGCCAAGCACCATCAGGTAAAACCGTTTGTCCCCAATAAATTTTCTGTGTTTCTGCATGGTTTCCCCCTTTTCTTGTTGTATAAAATAAATGACATAAATCGGAGCCCTTCTGGATTTCTCCAGGCAGGCCCCGAACAGTAATGCTTATTATACACGATTCATGTTTAGAAAGAAAGATCCTTTTTATCTTTTTTCTGGCTTTTTTTGACATAAATCGCCGCAGTTCCAATTGCTTCAACAGGATTTTATTTTGTTTTTCCCATCATCTTCTCAAATTTTCCCGGAACTTTCACATAAACCTGGTATTTCTCCTTGTCAATGCTGCAAAGCGGCACAAAGGAAATGCATCAACCGAAAAGTGCAGACCGTCTTTCTTTTCCACCTGCGCATCCAGTGTTTCTTCCGTTAATGGCAGGTGCAGGAAATCTTTTTCTTCCGTCAGCGCTGCCAGTACGTAAGGGCCATACAGCAGTGCTGCCGTATCACGCACATCTGGTGTCTTCTCCAGTCCTCCTTCTTGACCTTGATTTCATCCGCCCGGATCACATCGCGCCTTGTCTTTTCGGACGTCAGCAACTCGATAAGATCCTGTTCCTGTGACTTTGTCAAATCAATTTCTCAAGTAATGACAGGATCACCTTCAGCACACCGGCCAGTACCATCACAAAGATGGGATTCTTTTTGCCTTTCCGTAATAGAACAAGGCAGATGATAAAAATCGCGACAAGACTCCAGTTCGTCTGGGCCAGCCGGATGACCGTTCCGCCTTCGCTGCCCCAGAACGCCGTGACCAGGATCGAGATTCCTGCCGAACCAATCATGGCCACAACCGCCGGGCGGAGGGAATGAAGGATGCCCTGGAGCATTGCCATTTCGCGATATTTCAGATAGAGCTTTGCCAGCAGCGTAACGAGAATGCACGACGGCAGAATGCATCCGAAGGTTGCTGCGAGTGCACCTGGAATGCCGGCGATTTTACTTCCGACAAAAGTGGCCGAATTGACTGCGATCGGGCCTGGTGTCATCTGGGAAAGAGTGATGAGATCGGTAAACTCCGACATCGAAAGCCAGCCATACCCCTGCACTACCTGTCCCTGGATCAGCGGCATTGCGGCATAGCCTCCGCCGAAGCTGAACAGGCCGATCTGGAAAAAGCTTAAAAACAGCTGAAAATAAATCATTTCCCATTCCTCCGTTTCGCCAGAATCGTCCGCACCGCACCGATGGCACCGCAGACCAGTACAATGTAAATCACGTTGACCTTGAAAAAGCAGGCTGCAGCAAATGCACAGACAAGAATCACCAAGGAAAATGGATCCTTTTCTTTTACAACACCAGTCCCCATCTCATACGTCACAGATGCAATCACTGCTCCGACACCTGCCTGCATCCCTTCCAGCATCTGACTCACAAAAAAATTATCCCGAAACGCCTGGTAGCAGACCGAAATCACAGAGATAACCAGAAACGGCGGAATAATCGTTCCAATAATGGAAACCAGCACACCGATCAGCCCCGCCAGCTTATACCCGACGACAATCGCTCCGTTTACCGCAATCGGCCCCGGCGACGACTGTGCAATCGCTACCAGTCCAGCATCTCATTTTCCTCAATCCAGTGGTACTCATCCACGAACTTTTTCTTCATCAGCGTCACAATCACATACCCGCCTCCGAACGTAAACGCGCTCAGATACAGCGTGGAAAGGAACAGCTTCTGCAGTACCTTACGTTTTGACTCCATTCTTTTCACCTCGTTTTTTCCGATCTGTCTCCCGTTGTTTTTATATAATGAAAAAATCCCGGTTTCCCGGGATCTTTCTTAAGTAAGCTGATGACGGGAATCGAACCCGTGACCTCCGCCTTACCAAGGCGACGCTCTACCGACTGAGCCACATCAGCATTCGCAAGCTGTTTTGTTTTTTTGTTAGCTCCTTGCTACATTTGGTATTCTATCAAAACTATAGTGAATTGTCAACAGTTTTTTCTACAAATTTGAAAATTTTTATTTGTTCACAGATTTTCCTGCACTTTTGACAATTCGCCGTAATTTTTTCGGTCGTTTTCCCATCTCACGAACAGACCTCCCGCACTTTACTGCGGATTCTCTGCAGTGCATTGTCGATTGCCTTCGGCTGCTTTCCAAGTTTTTCCGCAATCTGCGTATAATCGTACCCTTTCAGATACAATTCCAGCACCTGGTACTCAAATTTGCTGAGCCGTTCTTTGATCCGCTCATGCATGCCGATTACGTTTTCCCGGCTGATCATGATCTCCTCCGGTGTCTCCTCGTCCACCAGGCGCAGCTCCTGCTCGGAAACCGGTTCACTTAACGAGACGAAGCTGTTCAGCGGCTGATGCTTCTGGCGCTGGGACGATGCCACTGCCGAATACATCTGACGGTCGATGCACAGGCCGGCGAAGGTGGCAAACGATGCTCCTTCCCCGGTTTGTAGTCACGCACTGCCTTAAAAAGTCCGAGCATGCCCTCCTGGATCAGATCCTCGTGATCTCCGCCCACCAGGTACAGCGCCCTCGCCCTGGTCCGCACCAGCGATTTGTATTTGTCGATCAGATAATCGGTAATCTCGCGTTCTCCTGCCCGCAGACGCGCAATCAGCTCCTCATCCGTACAGGTATCGTAATCTTTCACCATCATATCTCTTGTATCCTTCATCTTTCTTCCGCCGGAGCGTAATGTGATTTTCCGCAATTTCTAGCAGCTTCTCTGTCTTACAATCTCATAAGCGAGCACGCCGGCTGCCACGGAAGCGTTCAGAGAGTCGATATCGCCTTTCATCGGAATTGTGGCTGTGAAGTCGCAGTTTTCTCTCACCAGACGGCTGACACCCTCTCCCTCATTTCCGATTACAAGGCCGATCGGTCCTTTGAGGTCGAGATCATACATTCTCTGTCCGTTCATGTCCGCGCAGACAAACCAGATGCCTTTTCCTTCAGCATTTCCATGGTCTGCACCAGATTCGTCACCTTTGCCACCGGTGTGTAATTTAATGCACCTGCCGACGTTTTGGCAACGGTTGCTGTCAGGCCGACTGCGCGGTGCTTCGGCACGATGACACCATGTGCGCCTGCCAGGTTTGCGGTACGGATGATCGCACCGAGGTTATGCGGATCCTCAATGCCGTCCAGCAGAAGGATAAATGGCGGCTCTCCTTTCTCCTCTGCGCGCGCGAGGATGTCCTCAACGGTTGCATAACTGTAGGAAGCCACCTGTGCAATGACACCCTGATGCTTTCCGGTGGTGGACAGCTCGTCAAGACGTTCTTTTTCTACATAATTGATGATGGTATCGTGTTTTTTCGCCTCACGGATGATCGTGCGGATCGGGCCGTCCTGGCTGCTTGCAAGGACGAACAGCTTGTCCACGGTCTTGCCGGAGCGGAACGCCTCGATGACAGCGTTTCTTCCCTCTACCATGCCGCCTGTAAACTCCTCATCCGCCTGCTGTACTTCCTGTTTTCTGTCTCTGTCACGGTAATCTCGTTTCCCCTTAAAGTCACGTTTTTTTCCGTCTCTTCTCTCAAAATTTCTCTTGTCGTTTCTGTTGTTTTCTCTCATATCATTCCTGTTCCGCGGTCCCAAAAGCAGTGGGAACTTTTGCTTTTTCAAAAGCCCCACTGCCCTGCCGCTTCTTTTTTATTTTCTGAATCTTATCTGCTCTCACACTTCGCCAAGTCCTGCCCGGATCAGGTCGATCATCCGCTTGTAATCCCCTTTCAGGTACAGATACCCCATCACAGCCTCAAACCCGGTTGCCCGGCGGTAGTCGATCGTGGACGCATTTTTTGCCTTGGTATAAGATTTCGCATTTCTGCCTCTTTTATAAATCTGTTTTTCCTCTTCGGTAAACAGCGGCTCCAGAATTTCAATCATCGCCGACTGTTTCTCCGCCTTTACAAGCCCTGCCGCATGGCGGTGCAGCTTGTTGACCTGCATATTTGCTTTCCGCACCAGAATCGTGCGGATGACGATCTCATACGCAGCATCCCCGATGTAGGCCAGCGTAAGCGGCGAATACATGCGGATGTCATGCTGTTCCAGTCCGAATACCTCCGAAAGATAATCCTTCTCCCCGAAAACCGCCTCTGGAAAAAGCTCCTCGTTTTCTGTCTCTTTGCCCACTTCCGTCACTTCTGTTCTGTCCTTTCTTTTTTCCTCATCTGACGCAGCTCGCCCTCCAGCTCGAGCACACGGTTCGTAAGCTCCGTATTCTCCTGCTGCAGTACTTTGATATCCTCGAAAATCGGGTCCGGCAGATGAATGTGATCCATGCTTTTTCTCGGAATCCGCACATCATTCTGCTTCACAATGTGCCCCGGCACGCCGACGACGGTACAGTTCGGCGGAACCTCCTCGATCACAACCGATCCGGCTCCGATTTTGGAGTTTTCCCCGATCGTAAACGATCCGATGATCTTCGCACCGGCGCTGACCATAACATTGTCCTTCAGCGTCGGATGACGTTTCCCGGTCTCCTTACCATTACCGCCAAGCGTCACGCCCTGATACAGCGTCACGTTGTCTCCGATAATGGCTGTTTCTCCGATAATCACACCAGAACCATGATCAATAAACAATCCCTTTCCGATCGTCGCACCCGGATGGATTTCGATACCGGTTTTTCTCGCTGCCCGCTGTGAAATCCACCTGGCCAGAAAGTAATGGCCTTTCAGATATAGCTTGTGCGCCCGTCTGTACTTCAGCATAACACGAAATGAAGGATACAGCAAGACTTCCATGGGAGAATGTATCGCCGGATCCCGCTCCTGAATCACCTGAAATTCCTCTTTAAAATACGCGAAAAAACTCATCTTTCCTCTCCTTGCCTCCTGCTGGGACTTTTCCGGATTTTTATTTCTTACCATCATTCTGCATAACAGTAATATTCAAAAACGGAGCTGTTTCATCTCCGATAAAGACGAAATAGCTCCGTGGTTCCACTTTACTTTAAGGGCACACCTGCCCTCTTCTTTTCTTCTGCATAACGTGCAGGACCCGTGCCGGACTACCCACTTTTTCCGCTTCACCCGGCCAGCTTCCGGACGCACTTCAAAAACCCTCGTTTCAGGCAGCTTCCAGCCCCATTTGTCTGCCATTCTCTGTGAAACAATTCTGATTTTCTACTTTTTCCGTTCCAAGCCTTTTTCTGTTTCCGTTTGTTCTAGTTTATGCAAATTTTTCTCGTTTGTCAAGCAAATTTCCGCCGGATCCACTTGCTGATTTCGACCGCCGGAATGACAAGCAGTCCAAGGCCGATCGCCACATCATATTCCAACGCGCTGATCCGCTCAAAACCGAACGCACTCGACAGTACCGGGATGTAAATGACGGCGGATGTGAGGACAAATGAGAGTGCCATCGCGCCCCACAGATACTTGTTCTGATGCTTCATATGGAAAATAGAACCTTTCCGTGATCTCATATTGAAGGAATGGAAAATTTCCACCATGGAGAGTGTCAGAAACGCCATCGACATGCCGTCCGGGCTGTTGACGATTTCCCAGCGGCCGGCTTCCAGATAATGGCCGATGAAGTAGGACGCCAGCGTCAGCACCGTAATCACGATGCCCTGAAACGCAACATCAAAGCCGAGGCCGTCCGCAAAAATACCGTCATCCGCATTTCTCGGCGGGCGTTTCATGATGTCTGCCTCACCGTCCTCCATACCGAGCGCCAGCGCCGGGAAGCAGTCCGTAATCAGGTTGATCCAGAGCAGATGCACCGGATTTAAAATCGTAAAGCCCATCAGCGTCGCGCAGAAAATCGACAGCACCTCGCAAGGTTCGATGCCAGAAGGAACTGAATTGCCTTACGGATATTATCGTAGATTCGTCTTCCTTCCTCAACCGCCGCGATGATCGTCGCAAAGTTGTCGTCCGCGAGCACCATATCTGCCACGTTTTTCGTCACATCCGTTCCCGTGATGCCCATTCCGATGCCGATATCCGCACGCTTGATCGACGGCGCATCGTTGACTCCGTCTCCTGTCATCGCGGTGATTCTGCCTTTCCGCTTCCACGCATCGACGATCCGCACTTTATGCTCCGGCTGGACGCGTGCGTAAACAGCATATTCCTCGATTCTCCGGTCAAGCTCCTCATCGCTTAACTGGTCAATCTCGGCTCCCGTTACCGCTTTCCAGCCCGCCTCCAGAATACCCAGCTCTTTTGCAATAGCAACCGCTGTGTCTTTGTGGTCACCCGTAATCATCACCGGACGGATGCCTGCCCCGCGGCATTCCCGGATCGCATCGACTACTTCCGGCCGCACCGGATCAATCATACCGCAAAGTCCTAAAAAGCAGAGATCCTGCTCCAGAAAGTCCGGCTCCTGGGAGGACGCATCTGGTTCCACGCTCTTCCTGCTGCCGCCAGCACGCGGAGTGCCTGGTCTGCCATCGCCTTGTTCTGCGACAGGATTTCCTGCCGGAATGCTTCTGTCATCGGCTGTTTTCTGCCGTCACGCCAAACGGAGGTGCACCGCTTCAGAATCTCATCCGGTGCGCCTTTTGTGCAGGAAAAATACGTTCCGTCGTTTGCGCGGTGGATCGTTTGTCATGCGTTTCCGCATCGAATCAAACGGCGCTTCCCCGACACGCGGATACTGGACGGACAGACTCTTCTTCGGGCATCCCTCTTTCTGCGCATCGTTGACCAACGCACATTCCGTCGGTTCTCCGACTGCCTCGCCGTTTTCGTCCGGCTCCGCATCGGAGCAGAGTGCCATGACGGATACGAGACGTTTTATATCGCTTCCCTCATGTTTTACCACGGTCATCTTATTCTGGGTCAGCGTTCCTGTCTTATCCGAGCAGATCACCTGCGTACAGCCGAGCGTCTCGACAGCCGTCAGTTTCCGGATCACCGCATTCCGCTTTGACATTTTGGTCACACCGATGGAAAGCACGATTGTGACAACTGCTGCAAGTCCTTCCGGAATTGCCGCTACGGCAAGGCTGACAGCTACCATAAAGGTATTTAAGATGTTCTGCGGCGTCACGCCTCTTTTAAAATACCGACAATGAAAATCACGGCACAGATGGCGAGCACCATCACGCTTAAGATTTTGCTGAGCTGGTTCAGCCGCTTCTGCAGCGGTGTGCTCTCATCCGCCGACTGCGTCAGAACATGGGCGATCTTTCCCATCTCGGTTTTCATACCCGTTCCGGTGATAACAGCGCGGCCGCGGCCATAGACAACGGTGCTTCCCATATAGACCATGTTTTTCCGGTCCCCGAGCGGAACCTCGCTGGCTGCGCCGGCGTTCAGAACATCCGCTGTTTTATTGACCGGGACAGATTCTCCGGTCAGCGCTGCTTCCTCGATTTTCATGCTGGCGCTCTCTAAAATACGGCCATCCGCCGGAACAGCATCGCCCGCTTCGAGAATTACAATATCACCGGGTACGAGCTCCTCGCTCTTTTTCACTTCCATTTTCCCGCCGCGCATCACCTTCGACGTGGCTGCCGCGATCTCCTGCAGAGCTTCAATCGCTTTCTCTGCCTTGCTCTCCTGCAGAACACCGAGCACCGCATTAATGATGACAACGGTGAGAATAATGACCACATCAGCGTACGATTCGCCTTCATACGCCGATGTGATGCCGGAAATCAGCGCTGCGGCGAGCAGGATCAGGATCATCGGGTCTTTCAGTCTTCGAAAACCGCTGAAGATTACTCTTCTTTTTTCCCGCCGCCAGCCGGTTAGGTCCGTGTTCGGAAAGCCGCCGCGCAGCTTCCGCCTCGGAAAGTCCCTGCTCCGTTGTCTGTAACTCATCAAGAATCTTCGAACTTTTTTCCAGATACTCTTTCATTTCCATCCGTCCTTTCTTCTGAAAACGCTTTTTGCGTTCCTGTGATAAGTTCCCACTGGTACACCGGTCTCTTTCTATATAGAAAAAGACCTATCCGCACCATATTTGTTGATACAGATAAGTCTTGTCATTTCATACAAAGCCAGAAGAAATGCTTTTTCTTCGGTTGTTGGCCTTATAGCGTCACGTATGCCGCCGACTACTCCCTTATTCTTCTTCCAGTCTACCACATCTTCCGGCCTTGTGCAATCGCATTTCTCTTTTATTCTTCTGCGTTCTTTGCGCATCCTGGGCAGCCGCTGCATCCGCCTGCGATCCGGTCGTCCGGCATCAGGTCGAGTGCCTTGGAAATGCAGCAGATCGCCTGTGCGGAAATTCCCTCTTTCTTTCCGGTAAAGCCAAGTCCTTCCTCGGTCGTTGCCTTGATATTGACCTGATCCTCTTCGAGATGAAGCGCCTCCGCCACATTTTTCACCATCGTGTCGATGTATGGCAGGAGCTTCGGCTTTTGTGCAATAACGGTTGCATCGATATTTTCAATCAGATACATCCGCTCCTCGAGCATCTCACCCACTTTTTTCAGCAGTTCGATGCTGTCTGCGCCCTCATACGCCGGATCATTGTCCGGAAAATGGCGTCCGATGTCCCGCAGTGCTGCAGCGCGAGAAGCGCATCCATAATGGCATGGACCAGCACATCTGCATCGGAATGTCCAGAAGGCCATATTCATACGGGATTGCCACACCGCCCAGAATCAGTTTCCGGTTTTCCACCAG
>ENA-OQBT01000999-OQBT01000999.1-human-gut-metagenome-genome-assembly--contig:-NODE-999-length-13388-cov-3.632682_pt1 | contig 13388 bp, 14 predicted proteins | sample MGYA00242749_ERZ504557 | MGnify/ENA primary metagenome ERZ504557 (study PRJEB26092, sample SAMD00036243) | human gut metagenome | host: Homo sapiens | study: EMG produced TPA metagenomics assembly of... | reverse complement strand
GCAATTTATTACATCAAAGGATATATAGTAGAATAAAGGAGATAAAAATGACAAAGGAAGAAGTAATTCTTAAATTAAAGGACATTGGATTATTAGCAGTAGTACGTGTTGAAACGATCGAGCGAGGATATGAGATCGCTCAGGGATGCCTTGACGGGGGCGTTGGAGCATTAGAGATCAGTTATACAAATAATAATGCAGGAACAGTCATTGCAGCATTAAAAGAAAAATTTGGAGATCAGCTGATTGTTGGAGCAGGAACTGTTTTAGATGGAACAACAGCAAGACTTGCGATCATGAATGGGGCACAGTTTATTATCGCACCATGTTATGATGAGGACGTTCAGGAAATGTGTAATCTGTATCAGATTCCATATGCTCCAGGATGTACAAGCTATACAGAAATGTTAACAGCATTAAAAGCAGGTGCTTCATTTATCAAAGCCTTCCCAATTTCTAATTATTATGGACCAGACCTTGCAAAAGTTATCAAAGTTCCATGCCCACAGGTACCTATTATGGCATCAGGAGGAGCAAATTTTGATAATTTGGCAACATGGTTTAAAAATGGAGTTGATTGTGTAGGGCTTGGAGGACTTTTAACAAAAGGAACAACAGAGGAAATTGCAGCAAATGCTAAGAGATTACGTGAAATTGTGTTAGAAGTGAGAGAAGGGTGAGATCATAAATGAGTACAATTTTAGTAACACCAAGAGGATATGCTAAATATGGACAGGAGGCAGCAAAAAAGCTTGAAGCACTTGGATATGAGATGGACATCAACGACACAGGGAAACCAGTGCCAAGAGAAGTTTTTATGGAAAAAGCAAAAGAAGCAACAGGAATCATCGTTGGTGTGGATGAACTGGATGAAGACTTATTAAGACAGTGCAAAAATTTAAAAGCAATCGTGAAATTTGGTGTTGGAACAGACAACATTGACTTGAAAGTCTGCGAAGAACTTAGAATTAAAGTAGGAAGATGTCTTGGAACTAATTCAAATGCGGTTGCAGAACTTACGTAGGATGATGTTTGCGTGTGCAAGAGATCTTGTAGCCAATGCGATCACTGTCAAAAATGGTGGTTGGATAAAACCTACTGGTTTTGAATTAAAAGGAAAAAAACTTGGAATCGCAGGATTTGGAAATATCGGAAAAAATGTTGCAAGAATGGCAGAAGGAATCGGTATGGAAATTCTTGTATATGATGTTTTTGATATTCCGCAGAATGTACTGGAAGAATATAGTGCAGTGCAGACGACTATGGATCAGATTTTAAAAGAATGTGATTTATCACATTGCACGTGCCATTGACAGATGAAACAAAAAATATGATTTCTACGAAAGAATTTGATAAAATGAAACCAAATGCGATTTTAATAAATGCGGCACGAGGAGGAATTGTTGATGAGAAAGCTTTGTATGAAGCGTTAAAAGAACATAAGATTCATTCAAGTGCATCTGATGTATTTACAAGCGAACCTCCACAGGGAGAAGACTGGGTGCAGGAATTACTGAAAATGGATAATTTCATCCAGACAGCTCATATCGCATCACGATCAAAAGAAGCAGAAATTAATACAGTAAATGAAGCAACATACCAGATCACAGAATTATTAAAATAATAAAAATCAGTAGTTGTCACATCTGTGAAGAGATAAATCACAGATGTGATGGCATTTTTACAATGCAATATCTTTGAAAAATCTTACATTTTACAGTAATAATATCTGTTTTTAGGAGTTGAATTAACAAACTAGTGCTAAACCATAGATTTTAATCTATGGTTTAGCACTAGTTTGTTAGGCTTTAAGCCTGTTCATCAAAGTTCTGTTACTCAGAAGAGAAACGGAACTTTGATGAACGAATAGACCATCGGCTAGGCCGGTGAGTCAGTATTTTTTAAAGGAGTGAGTTTTTCAATATAAGAAATTAAAAATTTCTATTATGGTTTTGAAATAACAGTTTGTAATAAAACAGCCACAATAAACACTAAAATTTCTGTTACAGGAAATGAGATCCAAATCCCATTTATCCCAAACATATGATTAAACAGACACATCAAAGGCACCAATAAAATTCCCTGCCGTAAGATGTGGATCAACATACTAGATTGGATCTTCTCCATTGCCTGCTGATAAGTAGCGATCATAATAGAAAATCCACAGAAAACTAAACCGATCGACAGGATCCGCATGGCTGGAACTCCGATTTTGATCATTGATTCAGAAGCTGCAAACAGGAACAAGATCTGTTTTGGTAAAAACAGAAGCAGGCATGTTCCACCGATCATCATAACAGTTGCCGCCTGTGTGCCAAAATGAAAAGCTTCTTTTAAACGTTCTGGCTTTTTGGCACTGTAGTTGAATCTCATGACAGGCAAACATCCTTGGATCAAGCCATTTACTGTCATGAAGATCATCTGTTGTACTTTGAAATAGGCGCCAAAAAAGGCAACAACAGTATCTGAATAAGCTGTTAAAAACAGATTGGTAAATGTCAGCATAAAAGATCCAAGAGCATTCATAACAAATGAAGGAAATCCATAGGAAAACAGATTCTTTAACATATGAGAATCAACATGGAATCCTTTGATCTTGATACGAACTTTCTGTTTTGTAAAAACAAGCAGAAGAAAAGCAATCACCATAGATAAAGCATATCCAAGGACAGTAGCCAGTGCAGCACCACGGATTCCCATCTTAGGGAATGGTCCGATTCCAAAGATCAGTAATGGATCGAAAACAAAGTTAAAGATAACTCCTGCGATCTGAAACCACATAGGAGTGATCATATTTCCAGTACCCTGAAAGACCTTTTGGATGGCGATATGTACCATGTTTGGAACCTGCATAAAAGTACAGACGGACATATACTGCATCGCATAGTCAAAAATAGCTGGATTGTTTGTGAATGCTGAAAAGTACGGCTTCATGATCAATAGTGCAAGGATATTGATACAGATACCGACGATCAAGGCTACCAGCAATCCAAGTGTTGTTGCACAGTCAGCAAGGTCTTGTTCTTTCTCTCCAAGATAACCTGCGATCAAAACGTTGATACCGACCCCAATCCAGATGGACAGGGAGATCATAAGGGTTGTGATTGGGAAGGAAAGAGAAACTGCCGCAAGTGCATTTTCATTGATATTAGCCACGAACATGCTGTCAACAAGGTTGTAAGAATATTGCAGAAACATGGAGCACATCGGAGGAAGGGACATCTGCAATATCAGCTTTTTGATGGGAAGATAACCCATCTTGTTTTCATTTGCCATAAAAAACTCCTTTTTGTGTAGTTAAATAAAACGTCACCCCTTGAAAAATCCGACATTTTACAGTAATATTATTCTTAGTATCATTGTACACAAAAACTGTGTATATAACCATAGAAAAGGAGACATTTGCAATGGCAAAAGATAAGAAATTAGTAGAAGCGATCACTGCGATGGAAGATGATTTTGCACAGTGGTATACAGATGTTGTTAAGAAAGCAGAATTAGCAGATTATTCAAGCGTTCGTGGATGTATGATCTTACGTCCGAATGGATATGCGATCTGGGAGAATATCCAGAAAGTTTTAGACGCCAAATTTAAAGAAACAGGTGTGGAGAATGTTGCAATGCCAATGTTTATTCCAGAAAGCCTTTTAAAGAAAGAAGAAGACCATGTTGAAGGATTTGCACCAGAAGTTGCATGGGTAACTCATGGTGGAGATAAAGAATTACAGGAACGTCTTTGTGTAAGACCTACATCTGAGACATTATTCTGTGATTTCTATTCAAAGATCATCCAGTCTCACAGAGATTTACCTAAATTATATAATCAGTGGGTATCTGTTGTACGTTGGGAAAAAACAACAAGACCATTTTTAAGAACTTCAGAGTTCTTCTGGCAGGAAGGACATACAGCACATGCGACAGAAGAAGAAGCTGAAGCAAGAACGGTACAGATGTTAAATATGTATGCAGATTTCTGTGAGCAGTATCTGGCAATTCCAGTTGTAAAAGGACAGAAGACAGAGAAAGAGAAATTCGCAGGTGCACATTCCACATATACGATTGAAGCATTAATGCACGATGGAAAAGCATTACAGTCTGGAACAAGCCATAACTTTGGTGATGGATTTGCGAAAGCATTTGATATTCAGTATACAGATAAAGATAATAAACTTCAGTATGTACATCAGACATCATGGGGAATGTCTACACGTATCATCGGAGCGATCATCATGGTTCACGGAGATGATTCAGGTCTTGTACTACCACCAAGAATTGCACCAGTACAGACAATGATCGTACCGATCATGCAGAAGAAAGAAGGAGTGCTTGATAAAGCAGAAGAGATCAGAAAGAGACTTGCTTCTTCTTACAAAGTAAAAGTTGATGATTCTGATAAGAGCCCAGGATGGAAATTCAGTGAACAGGAAGTACGCGGAATTCCTACAAGAATCGAGATCGGACCAAAAGATATCGAGAAGAATCAGGCGGTGATCGTTCGTCGTGATACAAGAGAGAAGATCATTGTATCTTTAGATGAGATCGAGACAAAACTTGGTGAAGTATTAGAACAGATGCAGAATGATATGCTTGAGAGAGCAAAGAAACATCTGGAAGAACATACAGTAGAGGCTAGAAACTGGATGAATTCAAAGCCCACATCGAGAAACAGGATGGTTTCGTAAAAGCAATGTGGTGTGGAGAAACAGAATGTGAAGAAGCAATCAAAGACGAGACAACAGCTACAACAAGATGTATGCCATTTGAGCAGGAACATTTAAGTGACGTATGTGTTCATTGTGGAAAACCTGCGAAGAAGATGGTTTACTTTGGAAAAGCTTACTAAGAGTATAATGATAACAATTGCCGGGGATTATGAAGATACATTTCCGGCAATTCTTCCGTTTGCGAGATACATTTGTAAGAATAGTAAATAAATATGAGAAGCAGATATAAGAACAAAGAAAAGGAGAGGTGATAGGATGAAGATCAAGATGCCCGCACAGGCAGCAAAGGTAATACAGACATTAGAACAACATGGATTTGAGGCATATATCGTTGGGGGCTGCGTCAGAGATTCCATACTAGGAAGAACTCCGGGTGACTGGGATATCACAACATCAGCTTCACCTCAGGAAGTTAAAGAAATCTTCGATCATACGGTAGATACAGGAATCGAACATGGAACAGTTACGGTTCTTATGAATCATGAACCATACGAAGTAACAACCTATCGTGTCGATGGAAAATACAAAGATCATAGACGTCCCAATGAAGTGCATTTTACAAAGTCATTAAGAGAAGATCTGTTACGAAGAGATTTCACGATCAATGCGATGGCATATAATGACAGTGAAGGGATCATTGATATGTATGATGGTATGACAGACCTTAAAAATCAAACGATCCGCTGTGTCGGGGAAGCAAAGAAACGATTTGATGAAGATGCATTGAGAATTTTAAGAGCTCTAAGATTTCAGGCTCAATTAGGATTTCAAATCGAAGAAAAAACCGAAGAAGCAATTAAAAATCAGGCAAAATTTCTAAAAGATATCAGTGCTGAGCGAATTCAGGTAGAGCTTGAAAAACTGATCACATCGGCACATCCAGAAGTATTGGTCAATGCATATAAACTAGGTGTGACGAAGATCATTTTTCCAGAATTTGATATTATGATGGAAACACCGCAGAATAATCCGCATCACAAATACAATGTTGGAATCCATACGATCGAAGCAATGAAACAGATTGAAGCAGAACATATTTACCGGTGGACAATGCTGCTTCATGATGTGGGAAAACCAACGGCGAGAGTTGAAGGTCCAGATAAAGATCATTTTAAAATGCATCCAGTGATCGGAGAAGAGATGGCAAGGAAGATTCTCCGAAGATTAAAGTTTGACAACCAGACGATCAAGCAGGTAACAACTCTTGTCAGATGGCATGACCGAAGATTTGCTTCAATAGAAGAAGTCAATAAGAAAACAGTCAGACGATGGGTCAGCCAGTTAACCCCAGAATTGTTTACAAGACTGATGGAGGTTCAGAAAGCAGATATCAGTGCACAAAGTGATTATCAGAGAGATAAGAAAGAACAAGTATTACAAGAAACAAAGAAATTATTCGAAGAAATCATCGAAGAGAAAAACTGCCTTTCCATCAAAGAATTAAAGATCAATGGAAAAGACTTGATGGATATGGGAGTTCCACAGGGAAAAGAAATCGGTCAAATTTTATCTTGGCTGTTAGATCAAGTATTAGAAGATCCACAGTTAAATCAACGTGAAACATTAATGCAGATGGCAGAAGAAAAGAGGGATGTGAAATGATCCTGTTATGGATACCAGTCTTAATCTTTGCATACATCAAGATGATCGATCCGGGAGAGAAAAGAAAACATCCGGTATTAAATGTAAAATACTATGCACACAGAGGACTTCATGGAGAAGAAGGAATTCCGGAAAATTCCATGGCGGCTTTCAAGAAAGCAAAGGGATCAGGTTACGGAATAGAACTAGATGTTCAGATGACCAAAGACGGTGTAATGGTAGTTCATCATGATTATGATCTTAAGAGAACATGTGGTGTGAACAAAAAAATCGCGGATCTTACTTATCGTGAATTATGCAGATATCGTTTGATGGGAACGAGAGAAAGAATTCCAAGGTTTGTGGAAGTTTTAAGAGAAGTTGATGGCAAAGTACCATTATTAGTAGAATTAAAAATGGAAACATGCAATCGTAAATTATGCAAGAAAGTTGCAAAAGCTTTAGATCAATATAAAGGATTATATTGTATAGAATGTTTTCATCCGTACGCTCTGTATTGGTTTAAGAAAAACCGTCCAGAAGTGATCCGTGGACAGTTAAGTGAGCAGTTTTTAAAAGAAAAAGAAGAAGGGATGCTTACTCGCAAAATCGGTTATTTTATTGTGAAGAATTTATTGACAAATTTTATTACAAAACCAGATTTCATAGCCTATCACTATAAATATAAAGACTGTCTTCCACTCAAGATCTGCCGCAGATTTTACAAGATTCCAATTTACGGATGGACATTTCGCGATAAAAAAGCATATAAAGAGAATGAACCTTACTTTGAAGGATTTATTTTTGAAAAATTTGTGCTATAATCAAATGATAATGATGAAATACTTTTTATGATGATAAAGGAGTTTAAATCAATGAAAAAGAATGTAGTAGTGATCTTTGGAGGAGATTCCTCTGAACATGATGTTTCATGTTTGTCAGCAACAACAGTCATCAAGAACATGGACACTGAAAAATATAATGTGATCTTAGTTGGTATCACAAAAGAAGGAAGATGGTTATTAGTAGATAGTGTTAAAGATATCGAAGATGGAAGTTGGAGAGAAGGAGAAGTGAAAGCATTTATTTCTCCTGATACAACAACTCGTTCTTTAGTGATCCTTGCAGAAGGTACATATAAACTTCAGAAAGTTGATGTGATCTTCCCAGTTCTTCATGGGATGAATGGTGAAGATGGAACCGTTCAGGGATTGTTTGAATTGTCTAAAATTCCATATGTTGGATGTGGTGTATTGGCATCAGCAGTTTCAATGGATAAAGTATACACAAAGATCATCGTCGATCATATTGGAATCGATCAGGCAAAGTTTGTTCATGTCAGAGAAAGCGATTTTGAACATTTAGAAGAAGCAATGGATCGTGTGGAAAAGGAAATTCCATATCCGATCTTCGTAAAACCATCTTGTGCAGGATCTTCTAAGGGAGTTTCCAAAGCAGAGAATAGAAAAGAATTAGAAGCGGCATTATACGAAGCAGTGAAACATGACCGTAATATCCTTTGTGAGGAAACAATTGTCGGAAGAGAAGTGGAATGTGCGGTGTTAGGTGACAGAACACAGGTGAAGAGTACATGTGTTGGAGAGATCCTTGCGGCCGAAGAAGCGGCATTCTATGATTTTGATGCAAAATACAACAATGCAGAGTCTAAAACGGTTGTTGATCCAGAGATGCCAGAAGAATCTAAACGCAAGATCAAAGAAGATGCAGAAGCAATCTTTAGAGCTGTTGACGGATTTGGATTATCAAGGGTTGACTTCTTCTTAGAAGAATCAGGAAGAGTTGTATTTAACGAGATCAACACATTGCCAGGATTCACATCGATCAGTATGTATCCAATGTTATGGAAAGCCTGCGGACTTGATATTCCTGAGTTACTTGATACATTGATCGATCAGGCAATGACAAGATATCGTTAGGAGGAATTTGATATGAATGCACCAATCGGGGTGTTTGATTCTGGAGTTGGCGGGCTCACTGTTGCAAGAGAGATCATGCGCCAGCTCCCGGAAGAAAGTATGATATATTTTGGGGATACTGCACGTGTACCTTATGGAACGAAGTCCAAAGATACGATCGTGCGCTATTCCAGACAGATCGTCAATTTTCTGTTGAGTAAGGGTGTTAAAGCAGTGGTCATCGCCTGTAATACAGCGAGTGCGCTCGCCTTAGCTGATTTACAGGAACTTTATAATGTGCCGATCATCGGTATGGTACAGCCAGGTGCGATCGCAGCAATGAATGCGACGAAGAATAAGAATATCGGGATCATTGGGACAAATGCAACGATCAAGAGTGGACAGTATGGCCAATATTTAAGGAAACTAGATCCATCTGTAACTGTCGTTACAAAAGCATGTCCATTATTTGTTCCGCTAGTAGAAGAAGGACTGATCGATGACCGTATTACAGAAGATATGGTATCCAGATATTTAAGAGAATTTAAGCAGTATGATATTGATTCTTTGATCCTTGGATGCACGCATTATCCATTGTTGATCAATCCGATCCAGCGATTTGTAGGGGATAAGGTCACACTTGTAAACCCTGCCTATGAAGTTGCGAAGACTTTAAAGCAGATGCTCGCACAGAGAGATATGGCGGCATCAGAAGATCATACTGCGAAGTATGAATATTATGTCAGTGATATGGCGGATCAGTTTTATCATTTGCCGACAAAGTACTTCCATGCCGTGTGGATCAGGTACAGCCGGTAGATATTGAGAATTATTAGGAAGTGAAGATAAGATGACAAAAGATATATTAATTAATATTTCAGGACTTCAGATGGATGTAGATCCAAATGATCCGATCGAGATGATGACGACAGGTGCCTATTACCTGAGAAATGGAAAACATTATATTTTATACGATGAACTTTCTGAAGACAACGAGATCGTAAAAAATGTCATAAAGATCGGACCAAAGAGTGTGGAACTTACAAGAAAAGGAGGGCAGTCTTCTCATATGGTCTTTGAAGAGGGAAAAGAAAACCTCTCTTACTACGATACACCATTTGGAAGTCTTTTGATGGGGGTCAATACAAGTAATATTGACTGGATCGAAGAAGAAGAACAGATGCACCTTAAAGTGGATTATGATCTGAGTATGAACTCTGATCACGTCTCAAAATGTAAGATAGATGTGAATATCCGGCCGAATGGAGAATAAACATGAAGCAGAATGAAAAAGGTTTGATGCAGTGGGAGAAGGATTTTTTGATCTCGGTCACGATCCTGATCATTGCGACCATCATTGCGCATATTTTTTTCTATCAGACAGCTCACAACATTAATGTGCCAATGATTTATACATTGGCAACTTTTTTATCTCAAGATATACAAAAGGATATGGATGGGGAATTGTTTCTTCACTGTTAAGCGTTATTTTTATTAATTGGAGATTTACGTTTCCATATTTTAAGATTAATTTCATGATTGACGGATATCCGATGACATTTCTTGGAATTTTAGTGATCGCAATCATCACGAATATGACAACAACAAGCTTAAACCGAGAGAAAGAAGCAGCTGTCAAGAGAGAGAAAGAACTTGCAAAATTAAATGAATATAACAAGCAGATCAATGAGCTTCAGATTGAGAAAGAAAAGGAGAAGATGCGCTCAAATTTATTAAGAGCGATCTCACATGATCTTAGGACTCCGCTGACTGGAATGATCGGGGCAAGTTCGACATATTTAGAAGCCAAAGACCAGCTGGATGAAGATGCAAAAGATCAGCTTGTCATGGGAATCAAAGAAGATGCAAACTGGTTGTTAAACATGGTGGAAAACCTGCTTAGTATCACGAGAATCCAGAGCAATGGAAGTGACACACAGCCACATGTAAAGAAAGTACCGGAACCTCTCGAAGAAGTTGTAGCAGAAGCGATCCAGCGTTATCAGAAGCGATATCCAGACAGTGAATTAAAGGTAAAGATCCCAGAAGATTTTTTAATGGTTCCAATGGATCCGACTTTGATCGAGCAGGTAATTATGAACCTTTTGGAAAATGCATGGGTACATTCTGGAAGTGATGCACCTATTGAACTTGATATCAAAGAAGAAGGTAACAAAGTTGTATTCTATATCCGTGACCACGGAAATGGTATCGCACCAGAGCGCTTGGATCAATTGTTTGACGGCTGTGCAGGTGCATTAGACCATGAAAGCCGTAAGGGCATGGGTATCGGATTAAGTATCTGTAAATCAATCGTTATGGCACATCAAGGTGATGTCTATGCAAGAAACTATGAGGATGGAGCAGAGTTTAGTTTTAGTCTGCCAATGGATGAAAAAGAATTGACGGAGGAAAAGGAACTATGACAGAGATAAAATTTAATGTATTGATTGCTGAAGATGAAGAAAACATCGGCAATTTTATATCAACGATCTTAAAAACCAATGGCTACAAACCAATCATAGCAACTACAGGAAATCAGGCGATCCAGTGTGCGGAATCATACTGTCCAGATGTAATCTTATTAGACCTTGGACTACCGGATATGGATGGAATCGATGTGATCTCCGAGATCAGAAAATGGGCAGTTACTCCGATCATCGTGATTTCTGCAAGGAACAGAGAATCAGAGAAAGTAAAAGCCTGGATGCCGGAGCAGATGACTATATCACCAAACCATTTGGCAATCAGGAACTGCTTGCTAGAATCCGTACTGCCCTAAGACATAGAAGACAGCCAATGGGAGCAGAGACGAAGACACCAATGTATCATGCAGGTCAGTTAAAGATTGATTTTGATAAGCGAAGAGTCTTTCTTGGAGAAGAAGAAATCCGTCTTACACAGATTGAATATAAACTGGTATCCCTTCTTGCAGAGAATGCAGGAAAGGTTATTACATATGAGTCTATCATCAAAGATATCTGGGGACCTCATGCAGATACGAACAATAGGATTTTGCGAGTAAATATGGCAAATATCGCCGCAAGATTGAGAAAAATCCAGCAGTTCCAAAGTATGTTTTTACAGAAGTCGGAGTCGGATACCGTATGCTTGAGAACGAATTAAATAGTTAAGATTGTGCTAAAAAAGATACATTCTTTGCATAAAAAATGCTAAAAATATTATTGACAAATAAAAATAAGGCGTTTATAATTCCAACCATAACAAAGGCGTTATGAGATGACACAGATCATTCTTCATAACGCCTTTTCTTTTTATCAAGAAGGATTTCTAAAAGCCTTCAATCAATTCATTGAGTAAAGACACGCGCGTTTCTCCTGAATGAAAAAACAAAAACTTTCGAAATGGGAGGACAAAGATATGACAAAAGAAATTATGAACGCAGTAAATACCCAGATCTTTGGGGTATGGTTCCTGATCGGAGCCGCATTGGTATTCTGGATGCAGGCCGGATTTGCAATGGTTGAAGCCGGATTTACAAGAGCTAAGAATGCCGGAAACATTATCATGAAAAACCTGATGGATTTCTGTATTGGTACTTGCGTATTTATTCTGATCGGTTTCAGTTTATTACTCGGGGAAGATATGATCGGATTGATCGGAAAACCTGGATTTGACATTTTTACATCTTATGCAAATTTTGACTGGTCCAGTTTTGTATTCAACTTAGTATTCTGTGCAACAACAGCAACGATCGTATCTGGAGCCATGGCAGAGAGAACAAAATTCTTATCTTACTGTATTTATTCTGCAGGAATCTCTGCATTGATCTATCCAATTGAAGCACATTGGATCTGGGGTGGTGGATGGTTATCTCAGATGGGATTTCATGATTTCGCAGGATCTTGTGCAATTCATATGGTTGGTGGATTATCCGCACTGATCGGAGCAAAATTCTTAGGGCCACGTATTGGTAAATTCACAAAAGATAAAGATGGAAATATTACAAAAGTAAATGCATTCCCAGGACACAATATTCCACTTGGAGCATTAGGAGTATTTATCTTATGGCTTGGCTGGTATGGATTCAACGGTGCAGCAGCAACATCTGTTGAACAGTTAGGATCTATCTTCGTAACAACAACAATTTCACCAGCAGTCGCAACAGTTGTTTGTATGGTATTTACATGGGTAAAATATGGAAAACCTGATGTATCAATGTCATTAAATGCCTCTCTTGCAGGACTTGTAGCGATCACAGCACCATGTGATGTCACAGATGCTTTTGGAGCAATTGTGATCGGAGCAGTTTCTGGATTACTTGTTTGTTTTGGAGTATGGTTATTAGATTATAAATTAAGAATTGATGACCCAGTTGGAGCCGTAGCAGTTCATTTTATGAACGGTTTATGGGGAACATTAGCAACAGGATTATTTGCAACAAAAACTGCACCAGGAAGTGAATTAAATGGACTTTTCTATGGTGGTGGATTTGGATTATTAAAGATTCAGATCATCGGTATTGTTTGTGTCTGCGCTTGGACAGCCGTGACGATCAGTTTAACATTTACAATTATCAAAGCAACGATTGGTCTTCGTGTAACAGAAGAAGAAGAGATCATCGGTCTGGATGGACCAGAACATGGTTTAACATCAGCATATGCTGGATTCAGTATGATGGATATTTCTAACACAATGATCATGGAAGAAAATGCAAATACTGTTCTTGGAGAAGAAGATTACGAAAGAGCTTCTAAAGTACAGAAAGCAGCAGCTGTACAGGTCAGCAAAGCTCCAGATCTTGTACCTACAGGAATGTATAAAGTTGTTATTATCGCAAAATTAACAAGATACGACAAGTTAAGAAAAGCAATGAACGATGTTGGTGTAACTGGTATGACAGTCACTCAGGTTATGGGCTGTGGTATCCAGAAAGGTGCCGGAGAACGTTACAGAGGTGCTGAAGTCGATGCAACATTACTTCCAAAAGTTAAAGTTGAAGTTATCGTAGGAAATATCCCAGTAGAAAACATCATTGAAGCTGCGAAGAAAGCTCTTTACACAGGTCATATCGGAGATGGTAAGATCTTTGTATACAACGTAGATAAAGTTATTAAAATCCGTACAGGAGAAGAAAATCTTGCAGCATTAGCAGACGTTGAATAAGAAATAAATTTAAATTTTTGTAAGTTGGTCAACTGTAGAT
>ENA-OQBT01000997-OQBT01000997.1-human-gut-metagenome-genome-assembly--contig:-NODE-997-length-13400-cov-2.424923_pt1 | contig 13400 bp, 10 predicted proteins | sample MGYA00242749_ERZ504557 | MGnify/ENA primary metagenome ERZ504557 (study PRJEB26092, sample SAMD00036243) | human gut metagenome | host: Homo sapiens | study: EMG produced TPA metagenomics assembly of... | reverse complement strand
CTTTTATCTCGAACCGTTCACACTGGATGCAGCGCTGGGAAAACGGAGAACACCGTTCGTTTGAAAATGTTCTTTTTGCAGTGGCAATGAATTTTCCGTACGAGGGCGGCGGCTTCTGCTTCTGCCCGGAGGCGGACGGAACAGATGATCTGCTCGACGTGATGGTGGTTTCCAATCTTGCCAAATGGAAAGTCAGCTATCTTCTGCCGATGGCGCTGTTTGGACGCCACACGGGATTTCCTGAGGTACATATGGAGCGGTGCAGCAGCCTTTCCTTTCAGACAGACCGCGCGGAACCGGTCCACCTGGACGGAGAATCGGGCGGACACCGCACGGAGGAAAGGATCGGACTGGAAACGGAGCGTCTCCGCCTTTTGGGCGACTGGGTGAAAGAAGGGATGGAAAGATGATGTTCTGGATCATATTTTTTGCAGTGCTTGCCGTCCTGGCAGCAGGTTATTTCTTTTCCATTCTGCCGGCTACATCGAGACGGCAGGAATGTCTGAAATTTGCGGAATGGAATTATGCGCACCGCGGTCTGTGGAACGCGGCGGAGGGAGTTCCGGAGAATTCTCTTCCGGCTTTTGCCCGCGCGGCGGAGCAGGGATATGCCATCGAGCTGGATATTCAGATCACAAAGGATGGCCGGATTGTGGTGTTCCACGACGACACGATGAAGCGGATGTGTGGAAACGAGGGAAAAATCAGCGATTATACGTATGAGGAACTCCAGCAGTTCCATCTGGGCGACAGCACGGAAAAGATTCCGCTGCTTCGTGAGGTACTGCAGACGGTAGACGGCCGCGTGCCGCTTTTAATCGAAATCAAGATGCCGGGACTTTCCACGGCGGTCTGTGCGGGATTTCAGAAGGAGATGGAGGGGTACACCGGTTATGTTCTGCATGGAATCTTCAACAGCCTGGCCCTCCGCTGGTGCCGCCGCCACATGCCGCAGACGCTGCGCGGCCAGCTTTCCGGCCGTTTTTCAAAGGATGATAAGGTGCATCTGATCCTGCGGATAATGGCGCGTCATCTGATGCTGAATTTTATCGGGAAACCGGATTTTATCGCCTACGACCACCGCTACGCCGACTGCCCGGGCTTCCTGATCGACCGTATGCTGTTTCGGACACCGGCATTTGCATGGACGGTAAAAGATGAGCATGTATATAACCGGACACGGAAAAATTCGACGCGGCGATCTTTGAACATTTCCATCCCAAGGACGGTTTTCAGAAACCGATGAATTGTTTCTTAAAAAATAATAAAGCTTATTGACTTCGGTTTTCGGTGTGCTATAATTTCAGCAGGTTGAAGAGAAAAACCTCGTCAGAAAAGTGGAGGGAAACTATGAAGACAATAAAAAAATATAAGCATTTTCTTCCGGTAGTGTTTATGGCATTTTCTATCTGAAATGTTTTCAATATCTGGAAACGCACATTACGAAAGGATATCATCTGATTCATACTCCGTTTGATGATATGATTCCGTTCTGTGAGTTTTTTGTGATTCCTTATTTTATGTGGTTTGGATTTATTGCATGGTCTGTCCTTTATTTTGGCCTCTGCAACAAGAACCGCAGAGAATATTATCAGCTGATTATCAACCTGGGAATCGGAATGACGGCGTTCCTCGTGATCTCCTATCTGTACCCGAACGGCCAGAACCTGCGCCCGACGGTATTCCCACGGGAGAACATTTTCACGGATCTGGTCAGAGGCCTTTATCTGACAGACACACCGACCAACGTATTCCCAAGTATTCACGTATATAATTCCGTAGCCGTAGCTGTTGCCGTAGAACACAGCGAGCAGCTCAAAAACCGCCCGGTATTCCGAAACGTCTGCCTGGGCCTGACGGTGCTGATTGTGTTTTCGACCATGTTTTTAAAACAGCACTCCGTATCGGATGTGTGCTGTGCGCTTGTTATGAATGCGGGAACCTGTATGCTGCTGTACCGGCCGGCAAAGGCGGGGAATGCACTGCGGACACGGGAGAAAAAAGCGAAATATAGAATGTAAAAACGGAAACGGACGGCCCGCGCACCAGAAGGTGCGCGGGCCTGACGGTTTAGGACGGGAGAGAATGGGTGATGAGTGGATGGTAGTGCAGGAAAAATGGAATGCGTCCGTCTATTAAGAAACAAAACTTATAAAACATATAAGATATATTAATTTCATTTATAAAGATAAATATGCTATTCTGTAAGTAACGAAAGATTGTCCCGTTTTTGGGGGACTATGATTCAGACAAATGGAGGATAAAAATGAGTACAGTCAGACGCGTTTATGTGGAGAAAAAGCCGGAATTTGCGATTAAGGCGAAAGATCTGAAGCATGAAATCAAGCACTATCTGAACATCCAGACCGTAACCAACGTACGGGAGCTGATCCGGTACGATGTAGAAAATATCAGTGATGAGACATATGAGAAAGCATGTAAAGTAGTCTTTGCAGAGCCGCCGGTTGATATCTGCTATCAGGAAGATTTCCCGCGTGCAGAAGGTGCGAGAGTATTTTCCGTAGAATTCCTTCCGGGACAGTTTGATCAGAGAGCCGATTCTGCGTACAGTGCGTGCAGTTCTTAAAAGAAGACGAGCAGCCGATCATCCGCTCCGCCGTTACGTATGTTATCGAAGGAGAGATGACTGATGAGCAGTTTGACGCAGTAAAGCACACTGCATCAATCCGGTAGACTCCAGAGAGACAGGACTTGAAAAACCGGAAACCCTTGTGACAAAATTTGAAGAGCCGGCAGACGTCAAAATCTTCGACGGATTCATCGACATGCCGGAGGCAGAATTAAAAGCCCTGTATGATTCCCTCGGCCTTGCCATGACCTTCAAAGACTTCCTGCATATCCAGAACTACTTCCGCGGCGAAGAAAAACGAAATCCATCCATGACCGAGATCCGCGTACTCGATACCTACTGGTCCGATCACTGCCGCCATACCACCTTTTCCACCGAGCTTACCAACGTGACCTTCGGCGAAGGCGACTACTACGAGCCGATGAAAAAAGCTACGACCGCTACTTAAGCGACCGTGAGGTACTCTACAAAGGCCGTGACGACAAATTCATCTGCCTTATGGACCTTGCCCTTCTGGCAATGAAAAAACTGAAATCCGAAGGAAAACTCGCAGATCAGGAAGAGTCTGATGAAATCAACGCATGCTCCATCGTCGTACCGGTAGATGTAGACGGAAAAGACGAAGAGTGGCTGATCAACTTCAAAAACGAGACCCACAACCACCCGACCGAGATCGAGCCGTTCGGTGGTGCAGCAACCTGCCTTGGCGGTGCAATCCGTGACCCGCTTTCCGGCAGAACCTATGTATATCAGGCGATGCGTGTGACTGGAGCCGCAGATCCGACCCGTCCGCAGAGCGAGACACTCGAAGGAAAACTTCCGCAGAAAAAACTTGTAAGAGAAGCAGCACATGGCTACAGCTCCTATGGAAACCAGATCGGTCTTGCAACCGGCTATGTCAAAGAAGTTTACCATCCGGACTACGTGGCAAAACGTATGGAGATCGGAGCTGTCCTTGGAGCAGCACCGCGCCGTGCCGTTGTCCGTGAAAATTCCGATCCGGGCGATATCATCATCCTGCTCGGCGGCCGTACCGGAAGAGATGGCTGCGGCGGTGCAACCGGTTCCTCCAAAGTACATACGACAGAATCCATCGAGACCTGCGGTGCAGAGGTACAGAAAGGAAACGCACCGACTGAGCGTAAACTGCAGAGACTGTTCCGCCGCGAGGAAGTCAGCCTTCTGATTAAAAAATGCAACGACTTCGGTGCAGGCGGAGTTTCCGTTGCCATCGGCGAGCTGGCACCGGGCCTTAAGATCAATCTGGACAAAGTACCGAAAAAATATGCCGGCCTCGACGGAACCGAGATCGCCATCTCCGAGTCCCAGGAGCGTATGGCCGTTGTCATCGACCCGAAAGACCGTGAGCAGTTCCTGAAATATGCCGCAGAAGAGAACCTGGAGGCAACCGAAGTTGCAGTCGTAACCGAGGACCCGCGTCTGGTACTCTCCTGGAGAGGAAAAGAGATCGTCAATATTTCCCGTGCATTCCTGGATACCAACGGAGCACATCAGGAGAATGATGTCTTCGTAGAGATTCCAAAAGCAGAGGACACTCCGTTAAAGAGAAGCGGTGATATTGCCGATGTCAAAGAAAAATGGCTGTCCACTCTGTCCGATCTTAACGCATGCTCCCAGAAGGGACTTGTTGAGATGTTCGACTCCTCCATCGGAGCAGCCAGCGTGCTGATGCCGTACGGCGGAAAATATCAGCTGACGGAAACTCAGGCCATGGTTGCAAAAGTGCCGGTTCCGGATGGAAAGACCAACACCGTTACCATGATGAGCTACGGCTTTGATCCATACGTATCGAGCTGGAGCCCGTATCACGGAGCAGTCTATGCCGTAACCGAGTCCCTGTCCCGCATCGTGGCAGTCGGCGGCGATTACAGCAAAGTCCGCTTCACCTTCCAGGAATATTTCCGCAGAATGACTGAGGATCCGCACCGCTGGAGCCAGCCGTTCGCAGCACTTCTTGGTGCATACGACGCACAGATGGGCTACGGCCTGCCGTCTATCGGAGGAAAAGACAGTATGTCCGGTACCTTCAACCATATCGATGTACCGCCGACACTCGTATCCTTCGCGGTTGACGTTGCAAAATTAAAAGATGTAGTATCTCCGGAAGCTGAAAAACACAGGAGACAAACTCGTGTGGATCCACCTTCCAGTCGACGCACATCTGCTTCCAGAGTACGAAGGCGTCATGGAAACCTACAGAAAACTGCATGAGGATATGCAGAACGGCCGTGTGAAAGCCGCTTATGTCGTAGACCGTCAGGGTATCGCAGCAGCTGTATCCAAGATGGCATTCGGTAATGCTCTCGGCGTAACCATCGAGCACAATGTAGACGAGAGAGATCTCTTTACTCCATATATTGCAGATCTGATCTGCGAAGTTCCGGCTGAAAAAGTCGGAGAGCTGGCAAGCACCTACACCGTCATCGGTGAAGTGACAGACAAACCGGTTCTTTCCTATAAAAACACCGAAATCACCATCCGCGAGGCCGTTTCCGCATGGAACAAACCGCTGGAAAAAGTATTCAAGACCGTATCCGGTGCAGAGCTTCCGGAGGTAGATGCCCTGAATGTGGCAGCAGCAGACGAAAACGGAATTGTTGCAGACAGCTGCTATCAGGCAAAGAGCATCCACGTATGCTCCCACAAGCTGGCACAGCCGACCGTATTCATTCCGGTCTTCCCGGGAACGAACTGTGAGTATGACAGCACCAGAGCTTTCGAGCGTGCCGGTGCAAAAGTTATCACTCAGGTATTCAGCAACCTTTCCGCAGAAGACATCCGTGGTTCTGTCGATGCCTTTGAAAAAGCCATCAACCAGGCGCAGATCATCATGTTCCCGGGCGGATTCTCCGCAGGTGATGAGCCGGATGGATCAGCAAAATTCTTTGCAACCGCATTCCAGAATGCGAAGATCAAAGAAGCTGTTACCAAACTGCTGAATGAGAGAGACGGACTTGCCCTTGGTATCTGCAACGGATTCCAGGCACTGATCAAACTGGGACTCGTTCCGTACGGTGAGATTCTCGGACAGACGGAGGATTCCCCGACTCTGACCTTCAACACCATCGGACGCCATATTTCCAAGATGGTTTACACGAAGGTTGTGACCAACAAATCCCCATGGCTGGCAGGCGCCGAGCTTGGCGGTGTTTACACCAACCCGGCATCCCACGGCGAGGGACGTTTCGTAGCATCGAAAGAGTGGATCGACAAGCTGATGGCAAACGGCCAGATTGCAACCCGCTACTGCGATGTCAACGGAAACCTGACCAACAACGAGTACTGGAATGTCAACGGTTCCTACTGCGGAATCGAGGGTATCACCAGCCGGACGGCCGTGTCTTTGGTAAGATGGCACACGCAGAGCGCCGCGACAACGGCGTAGCAGTCAACATCTACGGAGAGCAGGATCTGAAGATCTTTGAGTCCGGTGTTGCTTACTTTAAATAAAATAAAACCAAAATAGAAGATTCCCGCAGAGAGGAAGAAAGCTCCTTTCTGCGGGAATTTTTTTGTCAGAACAGTAATTTCTGGTTTCGAAAGAAAAAATTTGATTATGCGCCGCGGTGCAGTTATAACGCAATATTTTGCTTTATTAACAAAAGTAATAAGGTCAAGTAGTAGAAATATTCTGAAAAAACGAAAGATTTCGATAGTCTCAACACATTACATATATGACGGGCCCGGAAGAGAAGGACAGCGAAATAACAGGAGGGAGAAAGAAGTGTATGAGACAAGAGGAGGAACGATTTTTTCAGATCATATTCGAGAAAAACAGTCATGTGCTGTTCCGTTATATCTGCGGTCAGTTGAACAATGACCGGGAGACGGCGAAGGATGTGCTGAACGATGTATGGGAGGTATTGGTGGTAAAATTTGAAACCGTTGCCGATCTCGAAGGAGAAGAGATGACGAAATGGCTGTTCTGTGTGGCAAAAAACAAGATCAAGAATCAGCGCAGAAAACATTATTATCAGAATGAAGTTTCCTATACACAGTATCAGAAAGAGAACAGAAATGAAGGGGAGGCGGGCGCGACAGCGAGATTGAGGAACGAATGGTGATGCAGAACTGCATCCAGAACCTGAATCCGATGGAACAGCGCATTTCTGGGGGAGAGCATATGGATTCAGCTACAAAGAGCTCAGCGGATTCTGCAAGAAAAGCGAGCAGGCGCTGCAGTGCCAGTACAGCCGCGCAATCAAGAAACTGCAGGGAATGATGAGTCAGGAAATCAGTCTGACGAGAGCGTAGAAAATGAAAATGGTATGCAGCGGAAACCTCAACTCTTACAATCTAAAAACAATAGAAATATCTAAAAAATTCTCTGCAGGAGAATATCCTGTGTCTAAAAATAAAGTGTTACCGTTTACATATCAAAAATCCGTTTTCCTCGTTGTCGTGGCGCGGAAATTGTGTTAAAATATTTTTAGAAAATTCACACGATGTGCGAGAAGGCAGAAAGGATGAAAACAACATGAAGGATGAGTACGTAGCCTATGTAGGCACTTATACCCATGGAAGCAGCATTGGTATTCATTTATATGATGTAAATGTAGAAGAAGGCACTCTGACAGAGCGAAAAGTCATACCGGTCAACAACTCTTCCCACATTGCCCGTTCCTTAAACGGCAAATACCTGTATTCGATTGCAGATGAAGGCGTTGCAGTGTTTGCAGTGGAGGATGACGGAGATCTGACCCCGATCAACAAAGTAGACATCGACGGCATGCGCGGCTGCTATCTGTCGGTGGATAAAACCGGAAGATACCTGTTCGTGGCAGGCTATCATGACGGAAAAGTAACCGTTGTACATACCCATAAGGACGGCCGCCTCGGAAGTCTGATGGACGGCGTGTTCCACAAGGGCTTGGCAGTGTGGCAGAGCGTAACTTCCGCCCGCATGTCAGCTGTGTCGTTCCTACACCGGACAACAAATATGTCTGCGCAGTCGACAACGGCATTGACCAGATCAAAATGTACAAGCTGAACACACAGCGTGACCGCCTGAAACTGGTGGATATCCTGCGCTGTGAGCGTGAATCCGGTCCGAGAGAGATCGTTTTCAGTGAATCCGGAAAATACGCGTATGTCATTTACGAGCTGATGAACAAAGTCGATGTATTCAGCTACCGTGATACGGGAAACGGACCGGAATTTGAAAAACTGCAGTCGATCAGCACCACATCCGCGAACGTGGACCAGGCGCACGACGCTGCATCCGGCATGTGCCTTTCCCCGGATCACCACTACCTGTTTACTTCTACAGCCGGAGACAATACCGTAGCAATGTTCCATATCGACCCGGAGACCGGCTGCCTGGAGAAGAAGTTTGCACTTCCGATCAGCGGCGAATATCCAAAGGATATTGCAATGTTCCCGGACGGAAAACATATCGCAGTGGCAAACCATGAGTCCAACACGATCACAACATTTACCGTTGATTATGAGAAAAACGTGCTGGTTCAGAAAGGCCGCCCGATGAAAGTGGAGACGCCGAACTGTATTCTGATTACGAAAAAAGGCGTTCACTAAAAAAATAACACAAAAATGCCTGCAGGAAGAACTGTATCCCGCAGGCATTTTTTGTGTTGAAGCCAGAAAGAAGCAGTCCGGCCTTTATTTCTCGTCCAGAGCCCAGACTTTCTTTACATTGTCCAGTTTGGCGCTCATGCCGACGAGCAGTGCGTCCGCCAGGACAAGAGCGGTCATGCATTCCACGACAACAACGGCGCGTGCAACGACGATCGGGTCGTGGCGGCCTTTGATTTCGATGGCAATGTTTTCACCATCTTTGTTGATGGTCTGCTGGGAAGCAGCAACGGACGGGGTCGGTTTGAAACCAGCCCGGACAACGATATCGCTTCCGTCGCTGATACCGCCTAAAATACCGCCGGCGTGGTTGGTCAGCTTGACAATGGAGCCGTCCGCATTTACATGGAAGGCATCGTTATTGGTAAGCCCGGTAGCTGTGCAGACCGAGAAACCGTCTCCGATTTCCACGCCTTTTACGGCGCCGATGGAGACGAGTGCTTTTGCAAGGTTGGCATCGAGCTTTTCAAACACCGGATCGCCGACACCGGCCGGCATATGGTGAACGACACATTCGACCACACCGCCGACGGAATTTTTTTCCGCCATGGCTTTTGTTAAAAGCTCGGAAGCCTTTTCGGCAGCCTCTGCATCCGGCATATTCAGAGCGTTATTCGCGATTTCAACGGCATCAAAAGACTGGATTTCCACGTCACCGATGGAGCGGGTGTAGGCGGAAACGGTGATGCCAAGCTCAGAGAGCATTTTTAAGGCAATGGCACCTGCAGCCACGCGTGCGATCGTCTCGCGTCCTGAGGAGCGTCCGCCGCCGCGGTAGTCGCGGAAACCGTATTTTGCATCAAACGTATAGTCGGCGTGGCCCGGTCTGTAATAGGAAGCAATGTCGCTGTAATCTTTGGAATGCTGATCCTCATTCCATACCACCATGGAAATCGGGGTACCGGTCGTTTTTCCTTCGAAAGTGCCGGATAAAATCTGAACGGTATCGGATTCTTTCCGTTTTGTGGTAAAGCGGTTCTGTCCCGGCTTCCTGCGGTCGAGGTAAACCTGAATATCCTCCTCGGAAAGCGAAAGGCCGGCCGGCACTCCGTCCACAACAACGCCCACGCCTTTTCCATGAGACTCTCCCCAGGTGGTCAGTCTGAAGATGGTACCAAATGATGATCCTGCCATATATAAAGTCCTCCTGAATTTTTTCGTATATTTATAAAATAACTGGAAAAGATTTCTAATAAATTATACCGGAAAGTAAAACATTCGTAAAGCTCTTTTTCAGAAGACGAAATTCACCGTTATACCGTTTGACAAACGAAAAGGCAGCACGTATAATGAGAATGTATTTTCGGGCAGTGAAAGCCGGTGAAATAAAACAAACAAAAAGGAAGAGTGTGCATGAATTTTTTAGACAAAATGGAGCGAAAATATGGGAGATATGCATTAAGCCATCTGACGATGTACATTATCGTAACGTACATTGCGGGATATATCATTGCGCTTGCGGCTCCATCATGAGACAGTATCTGACGCTGGAACCATACTATATTCTGCATGGCCAGATCTGGCGTCTGGTGAGCTGGATTCTGATTCCGCCGAGCAGTCTCGACATCTTTACGATTATTATGCTGTTTTTCTACTACTCAATCGGAACGAGTCTTGAAAGAGCCTGGGGAGATTTCAAATATAACGTTTATATCTTTTCGGGTATTCTGATGACGATCCTCGGTTCCTTCCTGCTGTATGGAATCGAGTACGCAGTGAAGGGGTATCCGGCGCTGATGGGAACTGCATTCAGCACCTATTATATCAGCCTTTCTATTTTTCTTGGCTTTGCGATCAGTTTTCCGGATATGCAGGTGCTTTTGTACTTTATTATCCCGATCAAGATCAAATGGCTGGCGTATCTTGACGTAGCACTTCTTGCTTATAGCATGATTACCAGCATTCTGAGCGGAAACTGGGCAGGATGTGTTGTTATTTTGTGTTCCCTGGCAAACGTCCTGGTGTTTTTCCTGATGACAAGAAAGGGAAAACATAACTCTTTCCGGCAGAACAGACGCAGGAAAGAATTTAAAAAAGCCGTATCAAGAGGAGAAGCCGAATACCGCAATCCAAATGGAATCACAAAACACAAATGTGCGATTTGCGGGCGGACTGAAAAGGATGATCCGAATCTGGAGTTCCGTTTCTGCTCCAGATGCAACGGAAATTATGAATACTGCCAGGATCACCTGTTTACGCATGAACATGTAAAATAAAGAAGGAGAGAAAGTATGAGAAGAACGAAAATTGTCTGCACCATGGGGCCAAATACCAACTCCCGTGACCTGATGAAAAAACTGATTGAAACCGGAATGGATGTTGCTCGTTTTAATTTTTCTCATGGAGACCACGATGAGCAGAAAATGCGTATGGATATGCTGAAAGAGCTTCGAAAAGAGCTGAAAACTCCTGTGGCAATCCTTCTGGATACCAAAGGACCGGAAATCCGTACCGGCGTTTTGAAAGATGGCAAAAAAGTAAATCTGGTAACCGGACAGACCTTCACCCTGACAACCGTTCAGGAGACCGGAGATGAAAATCACTGTTCTGTCAGCTACACAGGCCTTACGGAAGATATCAAAGAGGGAGACACAATACTGATCGATGATGGTCTGATCGGCCTGCGCGTAGAAAAAGTAAATGCACCGGAAATTGTCTGTACCGTAGTAAACGGCGGCGAGCTCGGAGAAAAGAAGGGTGTGAATGTACCAAACGTTTCGATCAATCTTCCGAACCTCACGGAGAAAGACAAAGGAGATCTTCTCTTTGGTATTGAACAGGATATTGATTTTGTAGCGGCTTCTTTTATCCGAAATGCAGAGGCAATTAACGAAATCCGTGAGTTTCTTGTGGCAAACGGAGGAGAGCATATTGATATCATTGCCAAAATCGAAAATGCGGAGGGTGTGCAGAACATCGACAGCATCATCGATGCGGCAGATGGTGTGATGGTTGCAAGGGGAGACCTTGGTGTAGAGATTCCGGCGTGCCAGGTACCGCATGTACAGAAAATCATCATTGAAAAATGCAATCATAAATACAAACCGGTTATCACAGCAACCCAGATGCTGGATTCCATGATCCGGAACCCGCGTCCGACCCGTGCAGAGGTAGCCGATGTTGCGAATGCAATTATGATGGAACGGATGCGATCATGCTCTCCGGCGAAACAGCAGCCGGAAAATATCCGATCGAGGCAGTTACCATGATGGGAGAGATTGCCGAGCAGACGGAGCGTTATCTGAAATTCGAAGATTACCGCGATGGAAAAGCGCTGGAAGGAAAGCTGAATGTTTCCGCGGCAGTCGGAAGCGCAGCCGTTTCTATGGTAGAACACATCAAAGCAGCCTGCATTGTGACCCCGACGATGTCCGGTCAGACCGCAAGACTGATCTCCAACCTTCGTCCGAGCGTACCGATTTACGGCGTTACCCCATATGAATGGGCAAGAAGAAAAATGCAGCTCTACTGGGGCGTTCGTCCGGTGACCGGATACGAGGAAGATTCTACGGAGAACATCATTTCCCATGCTATGTATATGGTGCGCCGTGAGGAGCTGTAGAACGCGGCGATATGGTTATTTTTACGGCCGGAGACCCTGCCACCAACGAGGTGACGGGTGAAGGATATATGACAAACATGCTTCACATTATTCAGGCAAAATAAGCAGAAGAAGGAGACAAAAGAGAATGACGAAGAAGCCTTTTGTAACAAAAGAAAAACTGGAAGAAATCGCAGCAGCAGTACCAACTCCGTTTCACATTTACGATGAAAAAGGAATTCGTGAGAATGCGAAAGCGGTAAAGGAAGCTTTTTCCTGGAATCCGGGATTTCGTGAGTATTTTGCTGTGAAAGCGAACCCAAACCCGACACTGATCAAAATGCTGGGTGAATATGACTGCGGATGCGACTGCTCTTCTTACACGGAGCTGATGCTTTCCGATGCGATGGGATTTGAGAAAGATAAAATCATGTTTTCATCCAACGTAACACCGGCTGCAGAGTATCAACTGGCTGCAGAGCTTGGTGCGATCATTAACCTTGATGATATTACACATATTGATTTCCTTGAGAAAACATTAGGCTACATTCCGAAGAAAATCTGCTGCCGTTATAACCCGGGCGGACTGTTTAAAATCAGCACCGATATTATGGACAATCCGGGAGATGCCAAATACGGTATGACAACCGAGCAGATTTTTGAGGCATTCCGCATTCTGAAGGCAAAAGGGGCAGAAGAGTTCGGCATCCATTCCTTCCTTGCAAGTAATACCGTAACCAACGATTACTACCCAGTTCTGGCAAAAACACTGTTTGAGCTGGCTGTAAAGCTGCAGAAAGAGACAGGCGTAAAAATCAAATTTATCAATCTTTCCGGCGGTGTCGGAATCCCGTACAAACCGGGTCAGGAAGGCAATGACATCCGTGTGATTGGTGAGGGTGTACATAAAGTGTACGATGAAGTCCTCGTTCCGGCCGGCATGGGCGATGTTGCAATTTACACGGAGATGGGCCGTTTCATGATGGGACCGTACGGCGGACTCGTTACGCGCGCCATCCATCAGAAACACATTTACAAAGAGTATATCGGCTGTGATGCATGCGCGGTCAATCTGATGCGGCCGGCAATGTACGGCGCTTACCACCACATCACGGTGATGGGAAAAGAAGATCAGCCGTGCGACCACAAATATGACGTAACAGGTTCCCTGTGCGAAAACAACGATAAATTCGCGATCGACCGCATGCTTCCGGAAGTGGAAGTCGGAGACCTCCTCTTCATCCACGACACCGGCGCACATGGATTTTCCATGGGATACAACTACAACGGAAAATTAAAATCTGCAGAGGTTCTGTTAAAAGAGGACGGCAGCTTTGAAGTCATCCGCCGCGCAGAAACCCCGAAAGACTACTTCGCTACACTGGATGGAACACCGGAGTATGAGAAGATGTTTGGAAATAAATAAGAGATAACAACAGTAAAACCCCTTTCAAAAAGAACCATGCGGCAGATGGCCGGTTCTTCGAAAGGGGTTTTCTTTCTTTCAAAAGCTGTTTTTTTGAAGGGAAGACAATAAAAAGATCTGCATCAACGTTCGTTTTTGCAGATCTTTTTTTAGCTATGCCGCTGGCCGGACTCGAACCGGCACGGTTATTCACCGCTTGATTTTGAGTCAAGTTGCGTCTACCAATTCCG
>ENA-OQBT01000996-OQBT01000996.1-human-gut-metagenome-genome-assembly--contig:-NODE-996-length-13405-cov-4.462268_pt1 | contig 13405 bp, 23 predicted proteins | sample MGYA00242749_ERZ504557 | MGnify/ENA primary metagenome ERZ504557 (study PRJEB26092, sample SAMD00036243) | human gut metagenome | host: Homo sapiens | study: EMG produced TPA metagenomics assembly of... | reverse complement strand
TGGCAGGTTGTTTTTTAATTTTGCAGAGCAGACAGCTATGCTAGGTGGGAAACATTAACCTTATCCACTTTGGAATTCCGGATGCTGAACCTGTTCTGTCAGAACCGCAATCGTGTATTAACAAGAAAACAGTTGCTAGAAAAAATATGGGACTGCACAGAGAATTATGTGGACGAGCATACACTGACTACAACATTAAGCCGTATTCGGGGAAAGATTGAGACAAATGGAACAGTATATATCAAAACCGTATATGGCATGGGATATAAATGGACCGGAGGTGAACCTGCATGATAGGAAAGAAACTCTCTGTAAAAAAGATGTTTTTTGGGCTGACTGCCGGAACGACACTCACAATGACAGCAATCATATTGGTCGCATTCTTTCTGACCAAAAATATTGTAGTGTTATGGGTTGGGATGGCTTTGATAGTCTGTGCAATACTGTGGATGCTTTTTATGGTACAACTGTTGGGAATGAGACTGTCAATTTTACTTCTGAATTGTGTCAGATTCTTGATGACATGATGAACCGCAGTCAGGAACCCGAAAATGTATCAGACAAAGAAACGATTTTTGCCCGTATCCATCATCGCCTGGTACGTCTGTATAACATCTTGCAGGAAAGTAACCGGAAGGTAGAAGCAGAACGGCAGGAATTACAGTCGTTGGTGTCAGATATTTCCCATCAGGTCAGAACTCCGGTAAGCAACATGAAGATGATTGTGGATACACTTTTGACAAAACCTCTGGAAGAACAGGAGAGAAATGAGTTTCTTAAAAGTGTAAGAGGACAGATCAATAAGCTGGATTTTTTAATACAGGCATTGGTGAAAACCTCCCGTTTGGAAACCGGGGTGATTCAATTAGAGAAAGAAGAGCATTTCTTATATGATACTTTGGCTCAGGCTATGAGTGGAATCTTATATTCCGCAGAACAAAAAAAGATCCATGTATCGGTGGAATGTCCGGAGGATCTGTGCGTATCCCATGACAGTAAATGGACTGAAGAAGCGATTTTTAATCTATTGGACAATGCAGTAAAATATACCTCGACAGGTGGGCATGTAAATGTGTCGGTAGCGCAATGGGAAATGTATGTGGAAATAAAAGTATCTGATACCGGAAAAGGAATTTCAGAAAGCAATCAGGCATCTATTTTCAAGAGATTTTACCGAGAAGAAGAGATTCATAATCAGCCAGGTGTTGGAATCGGTCTTTATTTGACCAGGGAAATTGTGACACAGCAGGGTGGTTATGTTACTGTGGAATCACAGGTGGGAAAGGGATCAGCATTTTCTATTTTTCTGCCAAGATAATTAAAAGACAAATATGGAGGGATTTGAATGATGTATCAAACCGTATTAATAGAAAACATTACTACTGAAAATGTAACTGAAAAAATAAACGCAAAACTCCTGGAAATGGAAAAACAAAGCTACAAACTTGTAACCATGTCATTTCTGGGAACAGAAAAAGCTGTCTTGGTTTTCAAAAAAGGATTAAAAGGCAGTTTGCTTTGATATTTTGAACAGAATTATAGTCACAGATAAAATCAAGAATAGCAGAATATCATATTTTGTATCGTTTGCAATTTTTGAATGTCCGAGATTTGTAACAATTCAGGTTAAAATTCCTTGAATTTTGTTCCTTTTCTCGGACATTTCTGAGACATTTGTATTTTATAATAGAGCTATCATAAAAAGGGCAGAAAGGAGTTTATAAAATATGAGTATTTTACAGACAATCGATTTAAAGAAATATTATGGCACAGAACCCAATATTACAAAGGCTTTAGACGGTGTGAATTTTTCAGTAGAGGAAGGAGAATTTGTAGCGGTAGTAGGAACTTCAGGTTCTGGAAAATCCACGATGCTCCATATGATGGGAGGTTTGGACACTCCTACCAGTGGAAAGGTTATTGTAACGCGGAGAAGAGCTGGCAAAGAAAAACGATGAAGAGCTGACGATTTTCAGGAGAAGAAACATTGGTTTTATCTTCCAAAATTACAATTTGGTTCCAATTTTGAATGTTTATGAGAATATTGTCCTTCCGGTAGAGTTGGATGGAGATACGGTTGATCAGGGGTTATGGATGAGGTAGTTCATATGCTAGCTCTGGAAGATAAATTAAAGAATATGCCGAATAATCTTTCTGGAGGACAACAACAGAGAGTTGCGATAGCAAGAGCACTGGTTGCTAAGCCTGCAATTGTGTTGGCGGATGTAAACTGAACCCCATGTGCTTACTGTACATAGCGTGTACACAGTAGAATTACATGACAATATAGGTACATGATACACAAGTAATGAGAAAAAATGTGTATGGAGTAGGAAGAAGTATTGATATCTGGTATGAGGAAAGACATCCTTGTAGCAGGTTTTTTATTGTCAATAATAGACAGGTTTACAAGTAATATTTTGTTGGTATGTGTGAATAGCTTTCTGTTGGAGGATAGGGTAGTGTTGTAGTCGAAAAGGAAAGGAGAAATGTAAAATGAGTAAAGAACTTACAACAGAACAGAAGATTATGCAGGCAACACAGTATGGACTATTGATTTATGCAGGACAACGGAAAATCTATGATGAGGATGAACGATTAAAGTTGGAAAAGATTGCAAACGAAATAGGAGAGTATTGGGGACTGGAAGAACCTGTAGCAGGTTATCCGGAACTTTTTGAGGAAATTACACTCCAGGGGCTTTGCAGATATGCTAGCGAAATGCAATATACGCATGGAGAAACAGAGCGGGAACGAATCAAAGAAGTATTGGATTTGGTGTATGAGATGAAGAAGCATTGGTCTGAATAAGGGCAACCGAATTAGACAGGAAGGGAGAAACCTCAAGGATTACTTTAGAACGTTAAGAAAGTGAAAGAATCATGGAATAATTTCAAAAGTTAAAAAGCAAATTAAAGAAAAGCCACAGCCTCATACAATGGAAGCGATGACTTTTCTTCTTTTCCCTCGATGAGATACTCATAGGAAACATGAAAGATCTCAGTAAGCGCTTTTAATTCTACATCTGTGACATAACGCTTATTGGTCTCAATTCTAGTAATCACATTTTTATCCATATCATACCCATTCAGCTGAAGCTGGTAGGCTAAGAGGCGCTGTGACATATTATGCTGGCGGCGGAGTTCAATGAGCCTTTGGCTGATCAGATTTTTCTCCCCGGTGGATGTTTTCGGTTTTGGCATATCTCTAATCCTTCCTGCAAATAGTGTTGACAGGTTTGTCTCACTTTTTGCACTTTTTCTATTGATTTTACACGGGATTAGGAATACAATCGGTTGTAAAAGTGAGACAAAAAATATACCAAAATAGAACGATTGGATTGGTTGGAGAAAAACGGAGAGAATAAGAAAGAGCGATATAACAAGAGAAATTTAAGAAGTGGTTGCTTTTCCGGTTTAGAGAAGCCCGGAAAAGAATGCGTTGATATCGGTGTGGAAGATTTTAGCAAGGGCAACAAGTTCCGATACCTTGATGTTCATACGGTTGGTTTCCAGCTTGGCATAAGTGCTTTTGGACATAGAAATCCCCATCAGGTTTAATTTTGCAATGACCTGATCCTGGGTAAGTTTATTCGCATAACGAATTGTCTGGATATTTTTACCGATATCCATATCTGGTCTGATTTTCTGCATGATAAGGTCCTTTCATTTCTTGAATATTTCGCAATAAAGAAACTTTATATTGATTTTACTGGTTTCACTTTTTACAATGTTTCGTAATAAGGAATTATTTACAAGAAGGGTGATTGGTATGCACCAAAGAGATATGGAGCGGTTTGCTTTCCTGTTTTTATGCGGAAAGCGTGACAGGGCAATCTTGCTGGGAAAGGAAAAAATGACGTTTTCAGATTTGGACAGGCTGACGTATGTTTCTGATTTTCTAGGATTCAAGCTGTATAACTTAGAAATCTGGAATGAATATGCAGGACAGTTCAGTGAACAGTTTCGGCAGTTGGAATTGCTGTATGATGAAACCTGCAGCATTGTGTCCTGGGATCCGACAGAAGCAGATGAGCATTTACATGATAAATGGCTTCAGGAGTTTTGTACTCAGGTAGCGGATCAGGAAATGCGGAAACAGCTGGAACAGATCATCAAACAACAGTATCAGGAAAAAGGGATGGTAGATCCCACGGAGACAGACATCGTGTAGGTGCCTGTCTTTTTTTCGCAGAAAATCAGGAAAGGCTTCGAAGGGAGGTGATAGGAAACGTGAGCATCAGTATTCATGAATTACTGGCAGTAGCAAGGGAATCGGAGGGTGTGAAGGCAGTTCAGGGTGATGATATGCTGTGTGAGAAACGGTTTGCACCAGACACCCGGTATATGGTGGAGTTTTTGCTGCTGGAGCAAAAGGAGCAGTTTGGAGAAAAGGGAGAGTATCATCGTTATTTTTTGACCAAGGAAGCATACCAAGAACTGATTAACCTGCAGAACCAGGGAGTCCTGCGCTTTCAAAGGCAGGCGCTTGTTTTAGAGGGAACACTGCATTATCTTCCAGCCCAGGCATTTTTCCGGGACCGGGAGTAGGAAGTTTAACAGGCTGGAAAGAAAAGAACAGCTGCCGGAGCGCTCCGCCGGACGCAAGGACTCTTTCTCCGGAAGTGTTTTACAGAATGACAAAGAAGGGAGTGGTAGGCGATGATTATTGGAATCGACCACGGATATTATGCTATTAAAACAAAACAGGTGTGTTTCCCAAAAGGGCTGATGCGGTACACCTATGAACCTTATACCATGCAGAATGTTCTTCAATACGGAGGTGCTTATTATGTGTGTGGAACGGGGCGGCAGACTTTAGTAAAGGATAAGACTGCCAATGACAATTATTATCTTTTGACGCTGGCTGCACTGGCACAGGAGATCCGAAAACGAAAAGGAGGGAGAACAGCCAAGGTTGTTCTTGCAGCCGGACTTCCCCTTACCGGATTTGGAAGGGAAAAACAGAGATTTAAGGAATATCTGTTTCGGAAGGAACAGCCTGTCCGATTTTTCTACGAAGGGGAACGCTATGAAATCCAGATTGAGGATGTGAAACTGTTCCCCCAGGGATACTCGGCTCTGGCTCTTTACCCGGAATATTTAAAGGATGAACTCTGTTCTTCTTGTGGATATCGGAGGCTGGACGGTGGATTTGATGCGCCTTGATAACGCTGTTCCCAATGCAGCTACCTGCAGGAGTCTGGAACTGGGGGTCATTCGCTGCATGGATGAGATTCTGGAACAAGTGCGCAGAAACACCGGGCTGTCCATAACAGAGACACAGGTTGAGCGCATCTTACAGGGGAAGTCCTGCAGCATGCCTGCGGAAGTGGTGTCTTTGATCGAGAAACAGGGCAGGCTTTACATTGAAAAGATATTGTCTGCGATCACCGAGGCAGGCTTTGATCTGCGGGCAGTTCCTTCCATTTTCATGGGAGGCGGGGCTGCTATTTTTCAGCACCGTGTAAGTACCCAGGACCGCCTGTGTCGCCCGATTTACCTCACCGACGTCCATGCCAACGCTGCCGGATATGAACGGATTGTGGGCAGATGAGAACGCTGTGAGCCGCCCGGTCTTTTCCTTTCGTCCCAACCTTAAGAACCCGGAGCATGAAAAAGCGTGGCGGCTTCTGATGGAAGTTCCGGCAGGACAGAGGAACCAGTATCTGGTGGATGTGATTTTAGAAAAAGAAGAGCGGGAAACCTTACGGAAACTGATTCAGGAGACTGTTCGGGAGGAACTAAAAAGTGGCGATATGGAACGAATACCAGCATGGGAAAAGGAAGAAATTCCCGGTCAGATGCTGGATTTTTTATTTCAGATGGAGCAGGAGTAAAGGGGGTGAGGCCTATGGACAAAGAAAGTATGGCATTGTTGGATCTGCTTGGGTTTTGCATGCATTTGACATGGATTCTTTAGTGGGTATTGTGAATAGCTTTCTTTCAAACTTTGGAGTATGTTGTGTATAACAAAACGAAAGGAGAAACGCAGATGGCAGAGATGAAGAACATATGCGGAAAGATCCCGGTGGAATTACATGAGAAAGTACGAGCCGAGATCGAAGAGAAGGAAACGAGTACACAGATATTCATCCAGCAGGTGATTGAAGAACATTTTAACAGACTGGAAGGCAAAGGAGAAGAGAGCATGGAAAAAAGAACATTAGCAGTACAGGTCACAGAGGATTTATTCCAGAGAGTCAAATGGGCAGTCGCAAAAGAAGGCATCAAACAGAAAGATTTCTCATCCGCATCATCGAAAAAGTGGTGGAAGAGGTAGAAGCCAAATGGAAAGAACTGGAACAGCCGGAAGAAACCCCAGAAGCAGACAGACTGGAAGAAGCAGAAGGACCTGCAGAAGAGACCAGTGAAGAAGAGATTGCCGAAGAGGGAATCGAAGGGATGGAAGCTGCGGAGGAAGAACCAGACGATGAGAACTTCGAGGAATCCGCACAACTGGAAGAGGAAGAACCAGATTCAGAACTTCCCGAAGATGCAGATGAGGAAGATGAACTGTCAGAATCCGAGGAAGAAACCGAAGAGATTGCATAATGCCAAATACATAGAACTTAAAAACCGACAGGCGGTGTGGGAAAGAAACCATTCCGCCTGTCTTTGTCAGCAAAGGAGGTTGATAGCCGCAACCATTCGATTTTTTGATTTATTCAGTGGAATTGGGGGATTCCGGGAAGGGTTAAGACGTGCAGGCGGTTTTACTTGTGTAGGGCACTGTGAGGTGGATGCTTATGCGGATAAGAACTACCGATTGCTGTTCGACACAGAAGGGGAGTGGTTTTGTAATGACGCAAGAACAATCGAAACAGACCGAATGCCAGACTTTGATCTTTTATGTGCAGGATTTCCTTGCCAGGCATTCTCTATCGCCGGAAAGCGAGGAGGATTTGCAGATGCCAGAGGAACTCTGTTCTTCGAGATTGCCAGACTGGTTGCAGACAAGCGACCTGCGTATTTCATCCTTGAAAATGTTCCCGGACTGCTTTCGCATGACAAAGGCAGGACGTTTCACACCATCCTCAGTACGCTATCTGAGCTGGGGTATGGTGTGGAATGGAAAGTGCTTAACAGCAAGGATTTTGGAGTCCCCCAATCCAGAAAGCGGGTGTATCTTGTCGGATATCTTGATCGAAGATATGCCGGAAAAATATTACCTTTCCCAACAGCAAATGGAACGCCTCTTGTTCAAGTCCAGACAGGCAGACAGGGGGAACGAATCTACAAAGCCGAAGGGTTAAGTTGTACTGACTTCCGGAGCGGGAGGCGTTGGTGGAAAAACCGGATTATATGAGGTTGGTGTTCCTATCAAAGAGAATACCAAGCAGGGATATAAGATGGCGTATCCGGGAGACAGCATTGACCTGGGATATGCAGGAATGAACACCCGGAGAGGGCGTGTGGGGCATCAGATTGCCCATACCCTGACCACAGGAATCCAGCAGGGGACACTTCATTTTGTGGATTTGTCTCCGCCACCTCTGGTGACAGAGCATTGCAGATGTCTGAATACCAGACAGTCCGGCATCCATAATCACAAAGGAGAATGCTCCGGTGTATTAAAAAAGGAAGGTGCCAGAGCAGTGCTGACTCCGGGAAGAGAAGAAACCCGGCAGAATGGTCGGAGGATGAAGGAGCCGGAAGAGCCGATGTTCACCATTACTGCCACAGACAGGCATGGAGTTGCCTATCGGGGCAGAATCCGGAAACTGGTGCCAAGGGAATGTCTGAGACTGCAGGGGTTTTATGACTGGCAGATTGACCGCATCGAACAGGATACTTCGGACAGCCAGCTTTATAAACAGGCTGGAAATGGAGTGACTGTCAACGTGATCGAAGCCATCGGAACGCTTCTTCGGCAGGCAGATGCAGAAATCCGGGCAGAGGATGAAAAGACAAAGAGGTAAGGCAGTATGGCAATTGGAATTCAGAACCAATACTTTGGTACAGAGATTGAGATGACAGGTATTACCAGACAGAGGGCTGCAGAAGCAGTGGCAGAATTGTTTGGAACACGCGCAGTTTATGATGGCGGATATTATCAAACATGGTCTGTGATGGACCGAGAAGGGAAAAAATGGAAGTTTATGTATGATGGCAGTATCTATACACAACGCAGGGGGCGTGGCCAGATGGTTCATGCCGGAAGTGAATATAGTACGGAGATGGTAAGCCCGAAACTTGAGTATTCTGAGATGGGAAAACTACAGGAAGTAGTCAGGTGTCTCAGACATCACCGGGCAAGAGTGAATGAATCCTGTGGGCAGCACGTTCACGTGGATGCCTCAAATCATACGGCAAGGAGCCTGAAAAATGCCATGACGATTATGTATTCGAAAGAGGATATTCTGTTTAAGGCATTGAAAGTGCAGACTTCCAGAGAAAGCAACTATTGTCAGAAAGTACGCCCTATTGTGTTGGAAAAAATCCGCAGGATGCCAAACAGCACCATTCCATGGAAAAGCTGAAACAGATATGGTACGGAGGCAGGGATGGAAGTCATGATCATTATGACAGTACCCGGTATTATGCCTTAAACCTGCATGCAGTGTTTTTGAAGGGAACGCTGGAATGGCGGTGTTTTGAAAGCACCCTCCATGCAGGAAAGGTGCGGGCAAATATCACCCTGGCGCTTGCCATTTCCGCCCAGGCCATCAATCAGAAATGTACCCAGATGCGGAAAACAGAGATTACCGAGAATCCTGCGTTTACATTCCGTACCTTTTTACTGCGGTTGGGGCTTATCGGACCGGAATATAAAAATGTCCGAGAACATCTGCTTGCCAACCTGGAAGGGAATCGGGCGTGGAGATATGACCGGAGCCAGTATGAATGTTTGAACAGAAATCATCGGGCAGAGGATGATCGATAGGAGGTAGAGATGAAAGAAACGTATTATTTTGCCTATGGCAGTAACATGAACTTAGATCAGATGGCATACCGCTGTCCGGCAGCTTCTGTAGTAGAGCCTGTCCATTTGGAAGGGTATCGCCTGACCTTTTGTGGCAGGGGGAAGGGAAGCGGTGTTGCCACTATTCTGCCGGAAGAGGGAAGCCGGGTGGAAGGTGTACTTTGGAAGATTACACCGGAGTGTGAAAAGAGCCTGGACTTTTATGAAGGTTATCCCCATCTTTATGGGAAGGAGCCTGTTCTTGTTCAGGGCAAGGATGGCATGAAAAGGGAAGTCATGGCATATACCATGAATGCTCCGTATAAGGATCAACCAGCGATTCCTTCTGATCTTTATTTTATGGGGATCGTGGAAGGCTGTCATCAAAATGGGATTTCCAGCCGCTCGGTGACCGATGCGTTAAAGCGTGTCCGGGAGGAAGTGGGCAGACAGAAACCCAGTCAAAAGAAAACAGAAGTAAGCAGATAACAAATCCGCAGGGGAAAGCCTCTGCGGTATTTTTAACGAAAAAAGGAGAATGCAATGAAGAGCAGAAATATCAAAACAAGACTTGCAGCCTTCGGGCTCGCATTGCTCATGGGCCTTAGTCCGCTTGGAAATTTGGCGGATGTCCATGCGGCAGAAAGTGAAATTTCACAGAATGCTGTGACAGAAAAAGAAAGTAAGACAGAATCGGATCATCCGGTGTCGGAAATTTCTGAGCAGACAGTGACTCAGAGGATATCACCAAAGATGTTTCCGACAAGGAATTTATGGCAGAGACCTGCATGGAAGGGATTCAGTATGATCCAGAAAAAGAGGATGTGACTTTGGAACGTATCGAAGCAGAGGATGGCAGTGCGTATCATCCAGACCAGGCAGGGACTTATGTCGCAACGTACTGGGTTGTGCCAAAAGATGAGCGTGACAGCTACTCTATTACCCGTAAGATTATTCTGACCGATACGGAAGGGCAGGCCCATGCAGAAGAAAACGGTGGGCAGAAACAGAAGGAGGATACGAAATCCGAAGAAGATTCGGAGACGCTGTGCAGGAGATCCCGGATGTGGAAGTAACGATATCCGGGGAAGATGCAGATGCACAGGCAGCAAGGGAACTGGAAGAAAAGATTGAGGATGGGGAAGTGATGATGTTTTCCGGTGCAGAGAATACCTTTACTGCAAGAGAAACGGTACATCTGGAAAAAGGAGAAACCATCTACTATCCAAGTTATATTGGAAATTATCTGACCTGTTGGTTTACCGTAAATGGAAAGATTGCCTATTGTCTGGAATCCCATCGTTCTTCACCGCCAAGTGGAGATTATGTGGCACAGGTATTGGACAGCAATAAAAACCTGCAGAAAGTGTTGTATTATGGCTATGGCGGTGCGGGGGATATTACCGGAAGTTATCTGTCTGGTAAGACAAAAGAAGAGAAGTATGTATATACGCATATCGCAGCCAGCTATGCCTATGCAGGTGAGGCTGGATTTACGGGATGCAAGTATGAGGATCTGGTAAAAGCAGGCGTGATTGCCTATATTGACCATCTGTTTGCTATGGAAGAACCGCCGAAAGGGGAGATTTCTCTTTCTAAAACATCTGTAAAAGCAGTCCGTGATGGAAATGTGCAGAAAACACCGGATATCACATTGTCCGGGGATCATCGAAATTATATTTCTGTCAATGTGCCAAAAGACATCACCATTTATAACAAGATAAAGGGAACTTCCGCAGAGAATGGTGCGTTAAAGATTTATGGCGGGGATACGTTTTATCTGACTGCATCCATGCTCCATACCGGAACCTATTCCTCCGGAGAACTGCATGGCTCTGTGGGAGAGACTTGGAGAACGCTGGTGTTATCCACAGGAAACAGCAATCAGGACATTGGAGTCTTTGAATCGGAGAAAGCCAATCCGGTAAGTTTTACCGTAGACTGGCTGGAGATGACAAGGATTGAACTTCTCAAAAAAGATGCAGATATCAAGAACTCATTAAATGGTGCAGTCTATGGCATTTATACAGACAGAAAGTGTGAGCATCTTTTAATGGAAATGCCAGCCACTGGGGAAGATGGAAAGGCAGTTAGTGATTACTTTGAGGCAGCAATCAAAACAGTGTATGTGAAGGAAATCAAGGCTCCAGACAACTATACGCAGAGTGATGTGATTCATAAGGTGGATGTGGAAGCCGGAAAGACGGTTACGATCACTGCAACCGATGAGAGGGTAAAAGGCGCTGTCCATATCAAAAAGATTGATAAGGAGACACAGGACTTTCTTCCACAGGGAGACAGTTCCCTTGCAGGAGCCGTGTATGGTCTGTATGCCAGAGAGGATATTGTCCACCCAGATGGAAAGACGGGCGTTTTGTTCAAAAAAGACAGCCTCATCGCGCAGGGGGTAATCAAGGAAGATGGCACCTTAGATTTTTCTGAACTGTATCTGGGAAAAATGTATGTGAAAGAGATCACTCCGCCGGAAGGCTATACGGTGGATCCAACAGAATATGAGGTGACCCTTACCTACGAAGGACAGGAAGTGGCAGAGGTAACCAGGGACCTGACCGTACAGGAACAGGTGAAGAAACAGGCGTTCCAGCTCATCAAGATCAGTGAAGATGGGAATCAGACAGAAACAGACCTTGTGGAAGGGGCTGGTTTTAAAGTGTACCTGGTTAGCAGCCTTTCCAAAGTAAAGAGTGGGGAATTACAGCCGTCCAATGGGGATCAGTTTACAGCGGAAGATTTCCGTGGGTATGATTTCAGTAAAGAAGAGGTGGCAGTGACCTATGTGGATGGCAAGGCTGTGCCGGTGCCGGAACTCATTACGGATAAAAAGGGATATGCCCTTAGCCCGGAACTTCCGTATGGTCTTTATGTGGTAGAAGAAAGTACGGTGCCGGAGAATTTGAAAGCCATCGATCCGTTTTTAGTAAAGGTAGATGAGGACAGCAGAGAGCCGATGGTGTGGCGTGTGTTCGATGACCGTCCGTTTGAATTTTTATTAAAGATTGTGAAAAAGGATGCACAGACGGGCAATCCGGTTTTGAAGGCAGGCGCTTCCTATAAAATCTTTGATATGGAAAAAGAGGAATATGTAGAGCAGACGGTATTCTATCCGAAGAAAGAGACCATCAGTGTTTTCAAGACGAATGAGGAAGGTTATCTGGTCACACCGGAAGAGCTGAAATGTTCTACCTATCGGATTGAAGAAGTGAAAGCGCCGGAAGGATTTGTAAGACAGGGGTATGAAATGTCCTTGTATGAAGGGCAAACTGTGATTTCTCCATTAGAAGTGAGCGAAAAAGGCAGTTACAAAGAAAATGCCAAAGAGGGAATCGTGATTACCGTTTCTTCTGATACTGCCCATCAGATCGATCCGGATACCGGAGCAGTTATCGTGGAAGTCGAGCAGCCAAACGATGAGCAGGTGGGAAGCCTGACATTAACGAAAACCGGAGAACAGCCAGTGGAGGTGAAGGGAGATTCCCTGCTTGCAAAGGCAAAAAGGTTCGCAGGAAAGATCAAAGATGCAGTGACTGGAGAGGATACTGATACCGGGGTGTTCCATGACTTTGTATATGAAGAATCCGGTGTGGAAGGGGCAACTTTTGAACTGTACGCCAAGGATACGATTTATTCTCCAGACGGAGCAAGGATGAACAGGGAAATCCGATCATCCGTTATGAAAAAGATGATCTGGTAGCAACCCTGGTCACAGATAAAGAAGGAAAAGCAGTAGTGAACAATCTTCCACTGGGTTCTTATTATCTGAAAGAAACGGTGGCAGGCGACCATTTCGTACTGAATCCGGAACAGAAGGAATTTACCCTGACCGCAAAGGATGATACCCAGGCAGTGGTTTACGAAGGGGTTGCCTATAAAAATGAAAGACAGAAGATTTCCATTTTTATAGAAAAGAAGGATGCAGTCACAGAAGAGAAGCTGGAAGGCGTTATCTTTGGATTGTATGCAAGAGAAGATATCCTGTCCCAGCAGGGTGAGGTTCTTGTAGAAAAGGATACGCTGTTGGAAAAGAAAGCAACGGATGAGAACGGACAGCTTACTTTTGACAGCGACCTCTACCATGGGAAATATTATGTGAAAGAGGAAGTGAGAAAACCGGGGTATCTTTCAAATGAGGAAATCTGGGAAATCGATGCCTCTTATACAGACCAGAACCTTGCAGAAATCCAGCTGACCAAAGAGGTGGAAAACCAGCCGACTGAGAGCCAGTTTACGAAAACCGATGCTACAACCGGGGAAGAACTGGAAGGAGCCAAGCTGCAGATCATCGATAAAGAGGGCAACATTGTGGAAGAGTGGATCAGTACGAAAGAACCGCACGTGGTATATGGACTGCCAGAGGTGTTGTGGTCAAGCATTTTTGTAACACTTATGGCTAATAAAATCGGTGGATTGCAGTTTGGAATCTATCGGAACTGTCAGATTTCATCAAGGGTGTTTCACACCGCTGTCGCAGCTTTGCCCTTGA
>ENA-OQBT01000995-OQBT01000995.1-human-gut-metagenome-genome-assembly--contig:-NODE-995-length-13412-cov-1.667369_pt1 | contig 13412 bp, 28 predicted proteins | sample MGYA00242749_ERZ504557 | MGnify/ENA primary metagenome ERZ504557 (study PRJEB26092, sample SAMD00036243) | human gut metagenome | host: Homo sapiens | study: EMG produced TPA metagenomics assembly of... | reverse complement strand
TGTTAAAATTTGAACTTGAAATCGCCGATGCAGGGAGCTTGTCCCTCCCTGCATCGACTGTCCATAGAATCCTTTTGAGGAGGTTCCTATTGTGTGCGATGGATACTAGAAGAAAGAGCACTCATACGTCAATCAGGCCTGCCGGAAATTATTTTATCCGCAAAATATCCAGTCTGTGTCCGCACAGAGTCAGGAAAATTCATAGACTCAAACTCTGTTTTTTTACACTTAATAAAGTGTCAGAATAGTGATTCTGAAATATGGTTTTCTGGTATTGATATTGATACGCAAATTTTATTTCATACTGCTGAAGTTGATGCTTTCTCGTCCTCGAATGGAGTGAGTATTATTAATGGTGTAATATTGAATGATGTATCATGGGATGTGGTGGTTGAAAGTACGGAAGTGAATAACTTGAATTTGTTTGTCTGGAGATTCTTTGAAAGATACGTAGTTAGTGGCTTTTTTATAAAGGGCAAGGAGTTTAGTTGTGAACCTGACAAATATCGCTTTAATAAGATAATACCGTATCTTTTGGGTTATAGTCATGAGTATTCTTCTCAGAGAATGGATATCTCTGTTGACCAATCTAAAAAAATATTTATGAATTTTAAAAAACACTATGGTTTCTCAGACAGGGATGAGTGGTTGCGATATGCTATATCTCTGATGTGTTATTTTATCTATATCAATACTTCGCTAGTAATATTAACAGCCTTCACTGTAAAGAAATGTAAGCATTCCCGCACTAAAAGTGCCAGTTTTTGTTAACGTAATTTACTATTTTGTTGTTTATTTTTGTGTGCGTCTTATGTGAATATTTTGACTAAATCTCTTTTATTTATGGGAGGGAGGGTGATTAAAGGAGCTTTAAGATCTGCGCCAAGTAGAAAAGTTTTACTTACCCTTGATGAGGAAACGAATAAATTATTACTTGGAGCCAGAGAGCGTAGTGGAAGAACGAAAACAAACGAAGCATTGGTGAGGTTGCAGGATCATTTGCAACGTTATCCAGATTTTTATAATGAAGAAATATTCAGGGAGGTGATCGAAGAGAACGAGTCAACATTTAAAGAACTTTAGTTTTCATCTGTCAATATTAATCAGAGGAATCATATGAATACTGTTTTAAGTGTTCAGGGTGCTTCTGCGCCCGTTGAAAAGAAATCGTTTTTTTCTAAATTCACTCGTCTGAATATGCTTCGCCTGGTTCGTGCAGTGATCCCGGTTGCTGTTCTGATGATGTTGTTCCCTGAGTTAGCTATGGCTGCTGGTAAAGGCACGGACCTGATGGCTAAAGGTCAGGAAACGGTTAAGGCGACCTTCGGTAAGGACTCCAGTATCGTTAAATGGGTTGTTCTGGCTGAAGTTCTGGTCGGTGCAGTCATGTACATGATGACCAAAAACGTCAAGTTCCTGGTCGGCTTTGCCATACTCTCTGTATTTATTGCAGTAGGTATGTCTGTTGCCGGATTCTGACAGGAAATAAAACGATGTCGGGAGACGAGAATAAACTTAAGAAATATCGTTTCCCGGAAACACTGACCAACCAGAGCCGCTGGTTTGGCCTGCCACTGGATGAACTGATCCCCGCAGCAATCTGTATTGGCTGGGGTATCATAACATCGAAATATCTGTTCGGTATTGGTGCAGCGGTTCTGGTTTATTTCGGGATTAAAAAACTGAAAAAGGGCGGGGCAGTTCCTGGTTACGTGACCTGATTTACTGGTATATGCCAACAGCCCTGCTGCGCGGTATTTTTCATAATGTTCCGATTCGTGTTTCCGGCAGTGGATTAAATAGAACTGATACCAGGATTGTTATATGGAACACGGTGCCCGTTTAAGTACCAGTCGTGTAATGGCCATCGCTTTATATTTACTGTCAGTGCTTATTGTTCTCAGCCTCTCTGTTAACCTCATTCAGGGGGTGAATAACTACCGTCTTCAGAATGAGCAACGCACTGCCGTGACGCCAATGGCATTTAATGCCCCCTTTGCCGTGTCACAGAACAGTGCCGATGCCTCTTATTTGCAGCAGATGGCGCTGTCATTTATTGCCCTCCGTCTGAATGTCTCACCGGAAATCGTCGATGCTTCACATCAGGCGCTTCTGCAATATATCCGCCCGGGTGCACAGAACCAGATGAAAGTTATTCTGGCTGAAGAAGCGAAACTCATTAAAAAAGATAACGTGAATTCTGCTTTTTTCCAGACCAGTGTCCGTGTCTGGCCTCAGTATGGTCGTGTGGAAATCCGTGGAATTCGGAAAACATGGATTGGTAACTCCGAACCTTTTACTGATATCAAACATTACATCCTTATTCTGAAGCGGGAAAACGGGGTGACCTGGCTGGATAATTTCGGGGAAACAGACGATGAGAAAAAATAATACGGCAATAATATTTGGCAGCCTGTTTTTTTCCTGCAGCGTGATGGCCGCAAACGGTACGCTGGCCCCCACCGTGGTGCCAATGGTGAACGGTGGTCAGGCCAGTATTGCCATCAGCAATACCAGCCCGAATCTGTTTACCGTTCCCGGTGACCGGATTATCGCCGTGAACAGTCTGGATGGTGCCCTGACCAATAATGAGCAGACCGCCTCCGGCGGTGTGGTGGTGGCCACCGTCAACAAAAAGCCCTTTACGTTCATTCTGGAAACAGAGCGTGGTCTGAACCTTTCCATTCAGGCTGTTCCCCGTGAAGGCGCGGGGCGTACCATTCAGCTGGTCAGTGACCTACGCGGAACCGGAGAAGAAGCCGGAGCGTGGGAAACGTCCACGCCTTACGAATCCCTGCTTGTGACCATCAGCCAGGCTGTCCGTGGCGGAAAATTACCTGCAGGCTGGTATCAGGTTCCTGTGACAAAGGAAACCCTGCAGGCCCCGGCGGGGCTGTCTTCAGTGCAGATGCCGTATGGACGGGGAATCACCTGAAGATGGTCCGCTTTGCCGTGGAAAATAAAACGCTGTCTGCCCTGAATATCCGGGAAAGTGACTTCTGGCAGCCGGGAACCCGTGCGTGATGTTCAGCCAGCCTGCCAGCCAGTTACTGGCAGGTGCGCGCATGGATGTGTATGTCATCCGTGACGGGGAGGGCAACTGATGGCCAGTATCAATACCATTGTGAAACGCAAGCAGTACCTGTGGCTGGGGATTGTGGTTGTCGGTGCAGCCTCCGCGATTGGTGGGGTACTGTATCTGTCTGATGTGGACATGTCCGGTAACGGTGAGGCGGTGGCTGAACAGGAGCCTGTGCCGGATATGACAGGTGTGGTGGATACGACCTTTGATGACAAGGTGCGTCAGCATGCCACCACAGAGATGCAGGTGACGGCAGCGCAGATGCAGAAGCAGTATGAGGAAATCCGTCGTGAGCTGGATGTTCTGAACAAACAGCGCGGTGATGACCAGCGTCGTATTGAAAAGCTGGGACAGGACAATGCCGCCCTGGCAGAGCAGGTAAAAGCCCTGGGTGCTAATCCCGTCACGGCGACCGGTGAGCCTGTACCGCAGATGCCTGCCCCACCGCCCGGCCCGGAAGGCGAACCACAGCCAGGAAACACCCCCGTATCCTTCCCGCCGCAGGCAGCGTTGCTGTTCCACCGCCGACGGCGTTTTATCCCGGGAATGGTGTCACGCCACCACCACAGGTGACGTACCAGTCTGTGCCGGTGCCTAACCGGATACAGCGTAAGGTGTTTACCCGTAATGAGGGAAAACAGGGACCATCGCTGCCGTACATTCCGTCAGGAGTTTTGCGAAAGCCATGCTGATTGAAGGGGCGGATGCCAATGCCTCAGTCACCGGTAATGAATCCACGGTGCCGATGCAGTTGCGTATCACCGGCCTGGTGGAAATGCCGAACAGCAAGACGTATGACGCAACGGGATGTTTTGTGGGGCTGGAAGCCTGGGGGGATGTGTCCAGTGAACGTGCCATTGTACGCACCCGCAATATCAGTTGCCTGAAGGACGGCAAAACTATTGATATGCCGATTAAGGGGCATGTCAGCTTCCGGGGTAAAAACGGTATCAAGGGCGAAGTGGTGATGCGTAACGGCAAAATCCTCGGCTGGGCATGGGGCGCGGGATTTGTTGACGGTATCGGTCAGGGAATGGAGCGCGCCTCCCAACCGGCTGTCGGGCTGGGTGCCACAGCCGCTTACGGGGCTGGTGATGTCCTGAAAATGGGTATCGGTGGCGGCGCATCGAAAGCCGCACAGACGCTCAGTGACTACTACATCAAACGTGCCGAACAGTATCACCCGGTGATACCGATTGGTGCGGGCAACGAAGTGACCGTGGTGTTCCAGGACGGCTTCCAGCTGAAAACCGTGGAAGAGATGGCGCTGGAGCGCACGCAGAACAGAGCGGAAGAAGATAATCCGGAAAGTCCGGTTCCTGTTCCGCCATCAGCTGAAAGTCATCTTAACGGCTTTAATACTGACCAGATGCTGAAGCAGCTGGGCAACCTGAATCCGCAGCAGTTTATGTCCGGCAGCCAGGGAGGAGGCAACGATGGCAAATAATATGTCGTCCCGTCAGGCGTGCCATGCCGCCCGGTATGTTGTCGCCCGGGTTCTGCGAGGACTGTTCTGGTGTCTGAAGTACACCGTCATTCTGCCACTGGCCACAATGGCCCTGATGGCTCTGTTTGTTTTATGGAAGGACAACACCACGCCGGGGAAATTACTGGTTAAGGAGATTAACTTCGTAAGACAAACAGCACCTGCCGGACAGTTCCCGGTCAGTGAATGCTGGTTTTCTTCCTCTGATTCTTCAGGCAGATCAGAAATACAGGATATCTGCCATTACCGCGCGCTGATGCTGCAGATTATGTCAGGGAGACTGACCGGTCACTGATGCAACTGGTCACCGCATTCTGGGCAACGCTGGCACTGATGTATATGTCGTTTGCGGCAGGCACCGGGAAATATCCGATGTGGCCCGGAAAAATGAAATGTGTCCGGGTGGGAACCGCAGATGAACATCTGAAGGAAGTTTATACGGAAGACGCTTCCCTGCCGGAAAAAATCAGGAAATGCCCTGTTTATTTCCATGATGACAGAACAAACAGAAACAACGGAGATAAAAATGAACATGCGTAATATTAATGCTATTACAGCCCTTTCTGTACCGGGTAAAACTATGTCAGATGATTTTATGCATGCTGTTCTCAGTAACTGCACCACAAGAATCGTCCTTCCTGCACCGAAGGAATTCAGTTCTGAATCATTGCCGCACAATTTTAATATGGCTGCTGTCGGTGTGATGAAGGAGGGAATGTCGATGCGTTTATTTTCTTCTCCGGGGCATATTGTGGTTGCCGGACAATCCGGTGGCGGAAAATCTGTTCCGGTGAAAGAACTAATCGACAGAATTATTCAGAAATATAAGGAACCCTTCGATGAATAAGCTGGTTTCTGATGGCAGCGTCAAAAAAATAAATTATCCGGTGCTGTATGAGTCCGGAATAACACCTCCGTTATGTGAAGTCAGTGCACCAGAACCTGATGCGGGGGAAGAACGCATTGTGGCATATGTTTATAAATCATCACGGAATACGGTTTTTGAAAATCCTGACATTGTAAAAAACTGTACGGTCAGGGATTTGAAGAAATGATTTTGTGAACTGCGATGAGAAAGGTGAGGGACAATGAAACAGATTTCTTTATTTATTCCGCTGCTGGGGACGTTATTACTTTCCGGCTGTGCCGGAACGAACTCCGATTTTGAGTGTGATGCCACCACATCCGATACCTGTATGACTATGGAGCAGGCCAATGAGAAGGCCAAAAAACTGGAGCAGTCCTCAGAAGCAAAGCCGGCTGCGGCATCACTGCCGCGCCTGGCTGACGGGAACTTCCGGACCACGTCGGTGCAGGCCGTTGCGGCGACAACGCCGTCCCGCAGCAGGCTGCTGTGACAGCACTTCCGGAGCAGAAACTGCTGGCACCACGCCCGCTGTTTACCGCTGCCCGGGAAGTGAAAACGGTTGTTCCGGTCAGTTCAGTTGCGCCGGTAACACCTCCCCGTCCGCTAAGAACGGGTGAGCAGACGGCAGCATTATGGATAGCGCCTTATATTGATAATCAGGATGTTTATCATCAGCCATCCAGTGTGTTTTTTGTTATTAAACCGTCTGCGTGGGGAAAACCACGTATTAATTAACTGGCCCTGAAGTTGTATGTCAGCCGGCAATGCCGGCGGGCTTTCTGTATTCAAAATCTGCCTGTAAAACGAGTGCCCTGTGCGTGAAAAGGGATGGGCGGTAGCGTGTCAGAACATGTCGGGAGGAATATTCCGTGAGTGATGAAGCCGATGAAGCATATTCAGTGACAGAACAACTGACCATGACAGGAATAAACCGTATACGCCAGAAAATAAATGTTCATGGTATTCCTGTTTATCTCTGTGAGGCATGCGGAAATCCTATTCCGGAAGCCCGGCGGAAAATATTTCCCGGTGTGACGTTATGTGTTGAATGTCAGGCGTATCAGGAAAAACAGAGAAAACACTATGCATAAATCAGAAGCTGAAAAAATAGATTCTATTCTGGATGAACATCAACAGATATATCGCAGACATAACCAAATAAATAACATCCTGGCGTATTGTGCGTGTATTGCATGGATTCCCTGTATATTGCTGCGTTTCGGCGTTGATGGTATATATCTGAAATCCTGTTTGCGGTCCTTGCCTGCTGTGGTGCGGTATGCTTTTTATTTTCTTCTTCACTCTCCTGCCGGAATCACTCATGGTCCTCAGCCGTCAGAGCCTGCTTCAGCTTATGCGTCTGACTGAAGACGTACCGGATGCGAGACAGGAACTGCTTAACCGTTTGTTGTCCGGTAAAAAACTGACTGGTCGGGATGAACAGGATATCCGGCGTCTCTGGCAGGAGAAAGTGGATGCAATGCAGGAGTCTGCCACCCGTCAGCGTGAACAGGATACTATTCGGAAGTTTACTGAAGGGAATAAATCCGAATGAGAATCTGCAGTGTTTTATGACCTCATAAGTTAACTGAAAGGATATTCAGTGATTAATATATAAGCGGAGGTAATAAAGAATGCATACCTTTATTTTTCTTGTGCTGATAAAAAATATTAACGGTGGCGGAAGCTGGAATGTTACCCCATGCCAAATACGGATGTATGCGTGCAGGTTCTTCGGACAATCGAGTCACACGGAGGCAGGGGATTTGGAAATACAGGGGAGTGTATTGAAGTTAAAACAAATGAACCTTTGAACAGCGTGATGGAAACACTAAATGGTGGTGGGCAATGAGTGCTTACTGCTTCGGAGGAAAATGAAATGAAGTCGATATATTTAAAATCTGTTCTGGCTTTTATATTTGTTGGCGTTATGGCTATGATTGTATGTATTCCTTTTTACATCGTTTACCTTGCGCAACAACCTGCAACACCAGAACAACTGACAGAGATTTTACAGGAAACTCCCTGTGCAGCAGAAGCATTTCAGGAGACACTTAATTATCAGTCTGAACCTTTAACACTTGGTAAGGCAAATAAAATCGCATCAGAATGCAGAAAAAGAAACGAAATGGCAGAGGTGAAACGGGTAAGAGAAAATGAGCGCAATAAGATTCGCGAAAAACAAATTCAGGCATTAAATGATGCTCATTCAGTAAAGGAACGTTAATCCTGGTTTCCTGTTAAAAGCCTCCATCTCTTATTTGTGCTGTGGTTTCAGGAATGGCACTGCGTGATATATCCACGGCCACAGACTGATATTTTCCTTTTTTAAACGCACTAAGGAATACTCATATGAGTAATAACCCACTTGAGGCCGTCACTCAGGCGGTTAACTCCCTCGTCACAGCACTGAAACTGCCTGACGAATCCGCAAAGGCCAATGAAGTTCTGGGCGAAATGAGCTTCCCGCAGTTCAGCCGTCTGCTGCCGTACCGTGATTACAACCAGGAATCCGGTCTGTTCATGAATGACACCACGATGGGCTTTATGCTGGAAGCCATTCCCATCAATGGGGCGAATAAGTCCATTGTGGAGGCACTCGATCACATGCTGCGCACCAAACTGCCGCGCGGTATTCCGTTGTGTATCCATCTGATGTCCAGTCAGCTGGTTGGTGACAGGATTGAGTACGGGCTGCGTGAGTTCTCCTGGTCAGGTGAACAGGCTGAACGGTTTAACGCCATTACCCGGGCCTATTATATGAAAGCGGCAGCGACACAGTTTCCGCTGCCGGAGGGGATGAATCTGCCCCTGACCCTGCGCCATTACCGGGTATTTATCTCGTACTGTTCTCCCTCGAAGAAAAAAAGCCGGGCTGACATTCTGGAAATGGAAAACCTGGTGAAAATCATCCGGGCGTCGTTACAGGGGGCCAGTATCGCCACACAGACGGTGGATGCACAGGCCTTTATCGATATTGTCGGGGAGATGATTAACCATAACCCGGACTCCCTGTACCCGAAAAGACGTCAGCTGGACCCGTATTCTGATCTGAATTATCAGTGTGTGGAGGACAGTTTTGACCTGAATGTCCGGGCTGATTACCTGACGCTGGGCCTGCGTGAGAACGGCAGGAACAGCACGGCCCGTATCCTGAATTTCCATCTGGCCCGTAACCCGGAAATCGCCTTCCTGTGGAATATGGCCGACAACTACAGCAACCTGCTGAACCCGGAACTGTCCATCTCCTGTCCGTTCATCCTGACGCTGACTCTGGTGGTGGAAGACCAGGTGAAAACCCACAGCGAAGCCAACCTGAAGTACATGGACCTGGAGAAAAAGTCGAAGACTCCTATGCCAAATGGTTTCCGTCCGTGGAGAAAGAGGCGAAGGAGTGGGGGGAACTGCGTCAGCGTCTGGGCTCCGGTCAGTCTTCTGTCGTGTCCTACTTCCTCAACATCACAGCATTCTGCAAGGACAACAATGAAACGGCGCTGGAAGTGGAGCAGGACATCCTGAACAGCTTCCGTAAAAACGGTTTTGAGCTGATTTCACCGCGCTTTAACCACATGCGCAATTTCCTGACCTGTCTGCCCTTTATGGCCGGGAAAGGGTTGTTTAAACAGCTGAAAGAGGCCGGAGTGGTTCAGCGCGCAGAGAGCTTTAATGTTGCCAACCTGATGCCGTTAGTGGCGGATAACCCCCTGACACCGGCAGGTCTGCTGGCACCCACCTACCGTAACCAGCTGGCGTTTATCGATATTTTCTTCCGGGGGATGAATAACACCAACTACAACATGGCGGTCTGTGGCACCTCCGGGGCCGGTAAAACCGGGCTGATACAGCCACTTATCCGCAGCGTGCTGGACTCCGGGGGCTTTGCGTGGTGTTCGACATGGGGGATGGCTACAAGTCCCTGTGTGAGAACATGGGTGGCGTATATCTGGACGGTGAAACCCTGCGTTTTAACCCGTTTGCGAACATCACCGATATTGACCAGTCAGCGGAGCGTGTCCGTGACCAGTTGTCAGTGATGGCCAGCCCCAACGGTAACCTGGATGAAGTGCATGAAGGTCTGCTGCTGCAGGCGGTCAGGGCCTCCTGGCTGGCCAAAGAGAACAGGGCACGTATTGATGACGTGGTGGATTTCCTGAAAAACGCCAGTGACAGCGAGCAGTATGCCGGGTCACCGACCATCCGCAGCCGTCTGGATGAAATGATTGTGCTGCTTGACCAGTACACTGCCAACGCACTTACGGCCGGTATTTTAACTCCGATGAGCCGTCCCTGCGATGATGCGAAAATGGTGGTGCTGGAGCTGGGCGGACTGGAAGACCGTCCGTCACTGCTGGTTGCGGTGATGTTCTCCCTGATTATCTACATCGAGAACAGGATGTACCGCACGCCGCGTAACCTCAAGAAACTGAACGTTATTGATGAAGGCTGGCGTCTGCTGGACTTCAAAAATCGTAAAGTTGGTGAGTTTATTCAAAAAGGTTACCGCACCTGTCGCCGTCATACCGGTGCCTATATCACCATCACACAGAACATCGTCGACTTTGACTCTGACAAGCATCCAGCGCAGCCCGTGCGGCATGGGGTAACTCCTCCTACAAAATTATCCTCAAACAGAGTGCGAAGGAGTTCGCGAAATATAACCAGTTATTCCCGGATCAGTTCCAGCCACTGCAGCGCGACATGATTGGTAAGTTTGGTGCGGCCAAAGACCAGTGGTTCAGTTCCTTCCTGCTGCAGGTGGAAAACCATTCCTCCTGGCACCGTCTGTTTGTGGACCCGTTAAGCCGTGCCATGTACAGCTCTGACGGCCCGGATTTTGAGTTTGTGCAGCAGAAACGCAGAGAGGGTATGAGTATTCATGAGGCGGTGTGGCAGCTGGCGTGGAAGAAGTCAGGGCCGGAGATGGCTTCGCTGGAAGCCTGGCTGGAAGAACATGAGAAATACAGGAGTGTTGCATGACCACAACGCAAAAAACGACGGATGTTACAGCCCCCCCGACGCAGCCACTGGTGGTGGACGGTGCCGGGATGCCTGGCAATGGTGTTACTGAACGCAGCCGTCAGTTACGGCATTGTCAGACTGAACGCACCGGTGACTGCCGCCTTCAACATGAAACAGACTGTGGATGCATTTTTTGACAGCGCCAGTCAGAAACAACTGTCAGAAGCACAGTCAAAAGCCCTTTCAGCGCGTTTTAACACGGCACTGGAAGCCAGCCTGCAGGCATGGCAGCAGAAACACCACGCGGTCATTCTGGTGTCGCCTGCCGTGGTACAGGGGGCACCGGATATCACCCGGGAAATCCAGCAGGATATTGCCCGGCGAATGAGAGCGGAACCATGAGATGCCGGGGGCTGATTGCCCTGCTGATATGGGGGCAGAGTGTGGTCGCCGCCGATCTTGGTACCTGGGGTGATCTGTGGCCGGTAAAGGAGCCGGACATGCTGACGGTGATCATGCAGCGCCTGACGGCACTGGAGCAGTCCGGTGAGATGGGCCGGAAAATGGATGCCTTTAAGGAGCGGGTGATCCGTAACAGTCTGCGGCCCCCTGCCGTGCCCGGTATCGGACGCACGGAGAAATACAGTACCGGTTGTTTGACCCGTCCGTCAGACTGGCTGCGGATATCCGGGATAACGAAGGGCGGGTGTTTGCCCGTCAGGGTGAAGTGATGAATCCGCTGCAGTATGTGCCTTTTAACCAGACGCTGTATTTCATCAATGGCGATGATCCGGCGCAGGTGGCCTGGATGAAACGCCAGACGCCGCCCACACTGGAGAGCAAAATTATCCTCGTGCAGGGCAGTATCCCGGAGATGCAGAAGTCTCTGGACAGCCGTGTTTACTTTGACCAGAACGGTGTGCTCTGCCAGCGCCTCGGCATTGATCAGGTCCCGGCACGGGTGAGCGCCGTTCCCGGCGATCGCTTCCTGAAGGTGGAATTTATTCCGGCAGAGGAGGGCAGAAAATGAAGCGAAGCCTGTGGCTGCTGATGTTATTCCTTCTCGCCGGTCATGTCCCTGCGGCATCTGCGGATTCTGCCTGTGAGGGGCGTTTTGTAAACCCGATCACGGATATCTGCTGGAGCTGTATTTTCCCGCTCTCGCTGGGCAGTATCAAAGTCAGTCAGGGTAAGGTCCCCGACACGGCGAACCCGTCGATGCCCATTCAGATTTGTCCGGCACCGCCGCCGCTGTTCAGGCGTATCGGGCTGGCCATTGGTTACTGGGAGCCGATGGCGCTGACGGACGTCACCCGGTCACCGGGATGCATGGTGAACCTGGGCTTCAGCCTGCCGGCTTTTGGTAAAACGGCACAGGGAACGGCGAAAAAGGATGAGAAGCAGGTGAACGGGGCGTTCTATCACGTTCACTGGTACAAATACCGCTGACGTACTGGCTTAACATCATCACATCGCTGGGCTGTCTGGAAGGTGGTGACCTGGATATCGCTTATCTTTCTGAAATTGACCCCACCTGGACGGACAGCAGCCTGACCACCATTCTCAATCCGGAAGCTGTCATCTTTGCCAATCCGATAGCACAGGGGGCCTGCGCAGCAGATGCCATTGCCAGTGCCTTTAATATGCCTCTCGATGTTCTGTTCTGGTGTGCCGGTTCGCAGGGCAGTATGTACCCGTTCAATGGCTGGGTGAGTAATGAGTCCAGTCCGTTGCAGTCCTCCCTGCTGGTCAGTGAACGCATGGCGTTCAAACTACACCGTCAGGGCATGATTATGGAAACCATCGGGAAAAATAACGCCGTCTGTAATGAATATCCGTCCCCAATCCTGCCTAAAGAACGCTGGCGTTATCAGATGGTGAATATGTATCCGGACAGCGGACAGTGCCATCCGTTCGGGCGCAGTGTGATGCGCTGGGAGACGGGAAAAAATCCGCCCAACACAAAGAAAAACTTCGGCTACCTGATGTGGCGTAAACGTAACTGTGTATTTCTGTAACTTAAACAAAAAGAGGAATATTTTAAATGGAAAAGAAATTAAGCAGTAAATACATTCATATGTATATGAGTATATCCCGAGTGTTCATTCGTTTGACAGGCAATGTATTAAAACTGTTTCCTTTTGCTATGGTGATATGCCTGTGGTGTGGTTTTATCTTTGCCCTGAACATATTATCTCAGACATTGTTAACGACTGGCAGGATGCAGATACACTGGAAAAAATACTGCTTGTCAAACTGTATCTGAAGACGGTTCTTATTCTGACAGTGGTAAGCGTTGTTGTCTTGTATCTTTCGTCAGATAAGTTTATGCCTGTTAAGCGCAGGAAATGAGTCTGTCGCTTCTCATAAATATAACTGTGTGTGCATATGTAAAATATAAATAAAAGTGTGTTATGGGTTTTTTATCATTTTTACGAAAGATAAGTAATAAAGAAAAAGAAATTTTTATCAGTGAGGAGCGTTTTTTCTTCCCTGCTGGAAAGGGTGAGTGCTTTTGATGTGGTCAGAGAATGGGCTGAAAATGGTGGAGCATATTATCCTCTGCTGGAGTGCCGTCGGCTTACAGATATTGAAGATGTCAGGAAATCAGAGGATATACTGAACCGACTGGAGTTTATTGACAGAAGATTTCGGGAATTTATCAGCATTATGTCTGAATATAATCGTAATGATAAATCTAAAACAGGTGGGAGAGGGAATTGTCTGAATATCCACCGGAAAAAATATACCAGGTCCGGAGAGAGGGAAACCATCTGTCATTAAAAAATTACGGTGATGATTTTACTCTGGACAGAGATACTGCCGTGCTACGGTGCAGATTACTGTCAGCAGAAATGCATTACTCAGGAAGAAATGGATGAATTATATGCATTGTCTGAGAGACTGAAAGAAAAGTGCGCCGGTAATTAAATTATATCACTGTGTCGGGAGATGATATGAGCCGGAAAATATTTGTACTTTTTGCCCTGGCTGCAGGGATGCATATCACTGTTCAT
>ENA-OQBT01000994-OQBT01000994.1-human-gut-metagenome-genome-assembly--contig:-NODE-994-length-13454-cov-5.621520_pt1 | contig 13454 bp, 15 predicted proteins | sample MGYA00242749_ERZ504557 | MGnify/ENA primary metagenome ERZ504557 (study PRJEB26092, sample SAMD00036243) | human gut metagenome | host: Homo sapiens | study: EMG produced TPA metagenomics assembly of... | reverse complement strand
CCCAAAGTTCTCGTATTGATGGGACTTCCAGGAAGTTATGTCATTGCGACAGAGAATTCCTATGTTGGAAGTCTGATCAAACTTGCCGGTGGTGAAAATGTTTACCAGAATGCGGATCAGGAGTTTTTAACCGTCAATACCGAGGATATGAAGAAGAAAGAACCAGATATCATTGTCCGTGCGGCACATGCACTTCCAGATCAGGTGACAAAAATGTTTAACGAAGACTTTGAAACTAACGATATCTGGAAACATTTTGATGCTGTGAAGAACAAACGGGTTTATGACCTGACATATGAATACTTTGGAATGAGTGCAAACTTCAAATATAAGAAAGCATTAAGTGAATTAGAAAAAGATTTTTATCAGAATACAAAAGGAACACAGGAGGTGAAAGAATAAATGTTTTTCAAGAAGGTAAAAAAAGCAGACCTTGAAGCAGTTAGTTCGAGGAATGCCGATCAGGAGAGGCAGGAAAATAAAATGATGCGAGCATGGATTTCCTTTGGGGTTGTCATTATATTGTTAATTCTTTTATTCTTTGCCTCTATTAATATCGGAAGTCTGAAAATTGGATTTGGGGAGCTCCTTTCTGGTCTGTTTGTCAAATATAACAAAGACGTGGCAACGATCTATGATCTGCGTTTTCCACGAATCATCATTTCAATGTTAGCAGGAGCGGCCATTGCGGTTTCTGGTGTGTTATTCCAGGCGGTATTGAAAAATCCACTGGCAGATCCGGGAATTATCGGTATCTCAAGCGGGGCAAGTTTTACCGCTGTCATTATTACGGCATTTGCACCAACACTATATTTCTTCACACCGATCGCAGCATTTGCAGGTGGTGTGGTCGCATTTTTCATGGTGTATTGTTTGTCATGGAAGGGTGGCTTAAGTCCGATGAGAATTATCTTAACTGGTGTGGCAGTAAACAGCTTATTTACTGGGTTATCCAGTGCCTTAAATTCTATGTCCGGCGGGGACAGAACTGGTGTGGCAGCAATCGTTGAGGCGAATATCACACAGAAGACATGGATGATGTCACAACATTGCTTCCATATGTGGTTGCAGGATTATTCCTTGCAATGTTATTTACACAGGAATGTAATCTGTTATCTCTGGAAGATAAAACCGCAAGAAGCTTGGGAGTGAATGTCAATGTCACAAGAATCGTGATCTCACTTGTTGCAGTCTTACTTGCAAGTATTTCCACAGCCGTTGCAGGTGCGATCAGCTTCCTTGGATTGATCGTTCCACATATCGGAAGAATTTTAGTCGGAAGCAACCATAAGATGCTGATCCCGTTTTCCGCATTTTTTGGGGCATTTACATTTTTGCTGGCAGACACGATCGGACGTACGATCGCAGCACCAAATGAAGTCAGTGCTGCCGTGATCATGAGTGTTGTCGGTGGTCCGTTCTTTATCTTACTATTAAGGAGGTCTGGAAGATATGGCAAATAAAGAAGAACTCCTTGCAAGATTACAAGAAGAGAAGCCAGCGATGGAAGTCAGGGACTTATCCTTTGCATATGGAAGCAATCAGATTCTAAAAGATATTTCCTTAATGATCAAAGAAGGTAAGATCACAACGATCATGGGAGCCAATGGATGTGGAAAATCAACACTGTTTTCTCTAATGACAAAGAATCTGAATCCAAACCGTGGAAAAGTTTTTCTGCATGGAAAGAATATCAAGAATTTAAAGTTAAATGAATTTGCAAGAAAAGTATCGATCGTTCATCAGTATAATCAGGCGGCCGATGATATCACCGTGGAACGACTGATCTCTTATGGTCGTACCCCTTATATGAAATTAATGGGCGGCAAAAGTGAGGAAGATGAGAAACTGATCGATCATGCGATCGAAGTGACAGGACTTGAGGAATTCAGGAACCGCGAGTTAAGTCAGCTTTCTGGTGGCCAGAGACAGCGAGTCTTTATCGCAATGGCACTGGCACAGAACACGAAGATCTTATTCCTTGATGAGCCAACGACGTATCTGGATATTCGTTATCAGTTGGATATTCTGCGACTAGTCAAGAAATTAAACAGGGAATACGGAATTACGATCGTGATGGTACTTCATGAGATCAATCAGCCATTCATTTTTCTGATGAAGTCATTGGATTAAAAGACGGAAAAGTGTTGGTACAGGGAGATCCAAAGGATGTGATCACAACTGAAAGTATCAGTGAACTTTACGATGTTCATTTAAATGTAGCAGATATCGATGGACAGAAATTTGTTCTGACAGTATAGAATATTAATGAAAAGGAGATGAAAAATATGAGAAAAAATCCGATCCGATATGTGTGGATGGCACTTGGAATTTTATGTCTGGTGCTTGGGACGATAGGGGTTGTACTTCCAATTCTGCCGACGGTTCCATTTTACATGGCAACAGTGTTTTGCTTTGCAAAAGGTTCAAAAAGACTTCACGATTGGTTTTTAGGGACAAGTCTTTATAAGAAGCATTTAGAAAGCTTTGCAAAAGAGAAAGCAATGACAAAGAAAACAAAGAGGTCCATCATTACGATGGTAACGATCTTAATGGCAATCGGTTTTATCATGATGAACAACGTACCGATTGGCCGTGTAGTTCTTGTGATCGTGTGGATTTTTCATTTCTTATATTTTGGATTGAAAGTAGAAACTGTCAAAGAAGAGAAAGCAAAGGAAATAATATATGTTATCTTTAGTAGTTAATGTATAGAATGTAAAAGAATAGTTATACCCTAATAAACCTTAGTAAATATAAGGGTTTGTTGGGGTGTGTTACTGTAAAGTAAGTGTACCTTAAAAATTGAATATTAAAATATTATTAAACAGTAGTATAACTATTGAACATATGTTCTTATAGTGGTAAAATGTATAGTAAATAAAGGATATTTTACATATTAGACATATAAGAAGTGTATTGGAGGTATCAGATACATGGAATTACACGTTACAAAACGTAAAGGAAGGGAGATAGTTGTTCTACTGGATAATGACATGAGAATTGTAAAGCCAGTTTATGACTATCTGAAATACCAAGACCAAAGAGATAGAGCAATCAATACTCTCATAGCATACGGAAATGATTTGAAAGCCTTTTGGGAGTTCTTATCAGATTACGGTTATGCTTATGATGAAGTAAGTCCAAAGATGATAGGCGAATACAAAGAATACCTTATGTCAGAGGATGATAACATCATTGCTATTAACAAAGAAGGTGCAAGAACAGCAAAGACAATCAATCGTATGCTTAGTACCTTACATGGATTCTATCAGTATAAAGCAGATATGCAGGAAATTGACAATCCTTTGTTGATGCATGAGGTAAACAGACCATTCAATGCTTTTAAGGGTATCTTGGAACACGCAAGAAGTGATAACAAAACAAAACAGTCTATCTTTAAGGTTAAGGAAAGTAATTACAAGATTAATCTTGTCTCAGATGATGAAATGGAACTGTTTCTGAGCCGTTTAGACAAGCGTAGAGACATTCTTTTATACAAGATGCTTTATCTTACGGGCGCAAGAATACAGGAGGTTTTAGACCTTGAAATAGAGTCTGTACCAGTACCAGATATGTCACAGCCAGTCGGTTGTTTTCAGCAGATTAAATCAAAAGGCAAGACAAGAGATTTGTATGTGCCGATGTCACTTATACAGGAACTGGATGATTTTATTTTTGAAGAAAGAAACCTTATTGATACAGACCATAGTTACATCTTTGTATCAGAGCAGGCAAGACAGCTTGGAAAACAGCTTACCTATAGTGCTGCTTATGATAAGTTAAAAAAGGTACAGAAAGAGGTTGGTATTGACTTTAATTTCCATGATTTAAGACATACCTTCTGTTCCAATCTTGTACAGTCTGGAATGGATGTAAGTGTTGTAAGAATGATTATGGGACATGAGCATCTTTCTACTACACAGAAATATACACATCTTTCTAATCCGTACATTGAGGACAGCCTTTCAAAGTATTGGAATCAGAGTACACTGATTGGAGGTGACTCTGATGGCAAGTAAAAGACCAGATAGTGATGTATGGAATATCGTTGATAATGATGAAATGTCACAGCACTATGGAAGAAACTTCAAGTTTGATTTTTCGTATATTTCAAGTGACGAGATAAAGGAACTGTTTAAGGACTATGTATGGCAGAATTACAGAGTGGGCAATAAAACATTGAGTAGTCTTTACAGAGAGGTAAATTCATATTTCTATCGATTCATTCAGTTTGCAGAATCAAGGAATATCATATCATTAAAGGGATTAACAAATGTAGATGTTGAGAATTACATCTCCTATCTGCATACAACAATCTCTGAAAAGACTGGAAAGCCTTATGGAATATCAATGCAAAGGCATTCTTTGTTTGCTTTGAAATCCGTTATCCGTTGGTGTCAGTTACATAGACCTGATGATGCGCCTGTAACCGAGATTTTTACAGGAAGTGAGTACACAGGAGTCAATCGTAAGTTAAAGATAGACTTCATTCCAGATGATGTTGTAGCACAGATAAATGAGGCTCTTAAAACAGAAGAAAATCAATATCTAAAGTATGGCATTATCATTCTTCAATCTACAGGGATGCGTATTGGTGACCTTTTAAAACTTCGTATTGACTGCATTAAGCCACATCCTATTAGTGGATATACAATCGAGTGGGTGCAGCATAAAGGACGCAAGAATAAGGCTCCTATGCCTGTCAGAAGCGAATGCGTTGCTGCTATTGAAAAACTGATAGAGATTACCAAAGAATTGCGTGATGAAGCTGATGAAAAAGATAAAGATACTCTGATGATATGGAGAGTTTCTAAAGGCAATAGATATATACAACAAGGAACTGTACAGGTTGTTTCTAAAGGCACATTTGCTAATTATTGGTTTAAGAAGTTCATCAAGGACAATGACATCAAAGATGCCAATGGTGATTACTACAACCTTACGAGCCACCAGTCAGACGTACTCTTGGAACAGATATGCTTTCTAAGGGTACAAACATCAATGTAATTCAGCAGGTGTTAGGACATTCGGATGCATCCGTTACAAAGCGTTTCTATGCAGATGTAAAGGATAAGGAACGAGCAGAGGTATTTAAGAGTGTTGGTGTGATTGGAAACATCAATCAGATACAGAGTAATGCTTTTGACAATATATCAGAGTTTGAATGGTTCAAGGCAAACAAAGATAAAGGTGCTTGTATGTGTGATGGTTATTGCACAAAGCCAGTGATTGATGGAAAGATATGTGACAGACTTCTTAAAAGGCAGAAATGTTATACCTGTAGCAGATATATCACTACACCAGAATACTTAGATGCTCATAAACGGCACTTGGCAAACCTTGAAAAACAACTTGAAGAAGGTGTTATCTACGGAGAGCATTACGCAGAACACTTTATACCGACAATAGAGGTTTTAAAGGTAATCATTGAAAGATTGGAGGGATTGCAGAATGGCAACTAACTTGGCATTACAGTTACAGGTCATTGAGCCTGATACAGATTTAAACAGCATAATGATAGGCAATTCCAACTACAATGATGATGTGTGGGATTTAAGACCTTTTATTACTGCTAAATCAACAAAGGAATCGCAGAAATACATTAGATTTGAATATATAGCAGATGTAGATATGAAGGAAACTGTTAAGCAGTACGCCTACTACAAACTCGGTAAAATGAAGCCACAGACAGTGCGAGATTATATCAATGCCAAACTTCCAATGTTTATCGAATACTGCTCCTTAAATGGTATTCATAGCTTCGCAGATGTGACTTTAGAGGATTACTTAAACTTCAACCTGTGGATGAAAAACGATAAGAAGGTGGCACAACAGACAGGATTTATGTCTTGCCATATAGTAGAAGAAATCATCCGTATCGGTCAGATAAAGGGTTGGGATGTACCTACATTTCATCTTCCGAAGGCAGAAACAGCAAATCAGCTTTGGAATACTAAAAAGTCTATGAAAACCAATAAGACAAAACCTATACCAGAGGATGTGTTCGATAAGATTTTGTACCATGCAGTACACGATGAAAAGGATGTACTTACAAAGTCAGGTATTATTATTCAGAGTCAGACAGGGCTTCGTATCAATGAGGTTTTATCTATACAGGAAGGCTGTGTTAAGCGAACTTTCGATGGTTATGATTACATGGAAGTGACTCTTGGGAAGACTGAAAAAGGCGAACCAATCATTCATAAGGTATTTATCAATGAACTTGTAAAAGACACCATCAAAGAGCTTTCGGACTTTACTGAACCACTTCGTAAAGAAAGTGGATTAAAGGAACTGTTTCTTTGTAAGTCAGCAAAAAAGAAAAATGCTATCAATGTTTATTCATTGGAACATTGGAATGACCAAAAACTAATGCCCTTTATCAAACGATGGGACATCAGAGGCAATAAAGGTGAGTTATATCCACTTACTTCACATCAGTTCAGAGCAACTTTTGTAAGAGAACTTATCAAAAGAAAAGTGCCTATCGCAATGATTATGAAACAGTATTCTCATGTTTCTATTGAAATGACAGCACACTATCTTACTTTGCAGGAAGAAGAAGTTAAGGAAATCTATTCCGATATGATTTTAAGTCCAGAGTCAAAGATTGCAGGGCTTAGAGCAAAAGAAATCAAAGGTAAATTAGATGACTTATTTCATGGTAAAACCGAGGATGAGATTGATGATGTAATCACAGATTTAGCCAAGACAATGAGTTTTAATCCACTGCCTACAGGAGTATGCTTGTATGATTTTAGGCGAGGTAACTGTACAGATGGTGATGGCTGTTTTTTCTATAACTGCCCTAACTACATCACAGAGGTTCAGTTCTATCCAATCCTAAAGGATGAACTGGATTTACTTGAAAAGGAAATGGCAAGATTAAAGGAACTTGGTCATGAACGAGAATGGCAGAAACAGTACATCAAGTACAAGTATTTAAAACCATTGGTAGAAAGTCTGGAGGTGCAGTTAAATGGCAAAGAAAGTGTCGGATAGCCAGGTTGCAGGCATTAAGGCTCATGCAGAGGCTAAGAATAAGGCAACCATTGATAAAGTTAATAAGGCAATAGATAAACTCAAAAGAAAAGGAAAGCCTATAAACTTTGAAACAGTCTATAAAGAGGCAGGAGTATCAAGAGCAACACTTTATAACAATCCACAACTTAAAGAGCGTATTTTAAGCCTTAGAGCAATCTCAAAGGCAAGCCCATTAGATGATGTGGTTGCTGTTAAAAAAGATAAGTTGCAGCTTAAAGATGATAAGATTTCGGCTCTCCGGGAACAAATCAAAAAGTTAGAGGATGATAAAAAGAAACTTATTGAACAGTTAGTCGATTATGAAGAACTCAAAGCAGAAAATGAACGACTAAAGAAACAGTTAGTAAAACAGGCATAGAGGTACATTTATGAATGATGAACATAAAGAAAAGATTTATTACATTCAGCAACAGGCAGATGAGTTGAGTGCAGAAATATCAAAACTTATGAGGAAGGATGCTGACCTTTCGGAAAAGCATCTAAATGATTTGATTAAGTTAGGTGTTTTCATTTCGATGACCTGTCAAGAGTTGTTGGATGAAGAATAACTAAAAGAAAGGAGAACGTAGTGGACAGTATTTCGTGTAAAGAATGTAAGAAATGCTTATTTATCAATACTTTACAACTTATAATACAGTCCTCTACTAAATATAAATAATGGCAAAGAAGAAAAGCGCAGGGTGCGAATATTGTAGTAATTATGTGTATGATGAAGATTATGAATATTATGTATGTGATATTAATTTAGATGAAGATGAGATGGCAAGATTTATGAGCTATAGCGATTGGGATTGCCCTTATTTCCAGATGGACGATGAATATGCAATCGTAAGGAAGCAAAATTAAAAGGTAAGAAATAATTGACAATAAATGGAAATCTGTTAAAATATAAATGAAGCAATTTACATAATTTGTAATATAAGGAGAAAATATGGGGAATAAAGACATTACAGATTTCAATGAAGCGCAATTAAGAAAGAGAGCAGCAAGTAAGGAAGAATTAAATATTTGTTTGACCAATAATTATGCATTTCAAAAGATATTTAAGAATGAAGAGATAGTAAAAGGATTTTTAATAGCATTGTTGCATTTAAAGGAAACAGATATTGAAGAGTTGGAGGTTACGGATCCTTTTGTGGAAGGTGAAGTAAAAGAAGAAAAAGAGGGAATACTAGATGTCAAATTAATCTTAAATGGTGGCAAAAAGATTAATATCGAGATGCAAAATACGTATCAGGAAGATTGGGCAGAGAGAAGTTTATTTTATAATTGTCGGATGTTTACAGAGGGATTAAAAAAGGGAGAATCTTATTATGAATTACCTCCATGTATTCATGTAGGAATTCTTGATTTTAATTATTTAAAAAGTCCTGGATTTTATCATAGAATTTTATTAAAAGATGATACAACAGGTGAATTGTATAGTAGTAAATTTCAATTTCATGTGATAGAATTAAGTAAAATAGCAACGACAAAAGGAAAAGCAAGAAAACAAGATCTTTATAAATGGGCTAAATTAATTTCAGCAAGTACTTGGGAAGAAATCAGAGAAGAATCTGAAGGAAATCATTACATGGAAAAGGTGAGGGATGAAATGATTAAGATGAGCCAAGATGAGAGTGAGAGATATCTTTATTTAAGGGAACAAATGGCAATCCGCGATAAAGCGAGTCAATTAAGAAGTGCAGAGAATATAGGAATAAGGAAAGGTGAACTTTTAAAATTAGTGACACTAGTACAGAGAAAAATTGAAAAAGGAGATACGGTAGATAAAATAGCAGATGATCTGTTAGAAGATCAAGAAATTATTGAGAAAATATATAATTTAATAAGAAAATATCCTGATAAAGATGAAAAAGAAATTTGTAATTTTTTGATATAAGAATAAAACCAGTCACAGGATGGTTAATACAATTACCAAAGGAATACATAAAGTAATTCAAGAAAAGGGGTGTTGCAATATGAAGAAAAATACGATCATATGCATTTCCAGAGAATTCGGCAGTGGAGGAAGAGAGGTCGGACAGCAGTTATCCAAGAAGCTTGGAATTCCTTTCTACGACAAAGAGATTTTGGCAAGAGTTGCTGAAGAAAGTGATATGTCGGAAGAGTTTGTAAAGAATCACGAGGAGAATGCAGTCTACAGCCACATTATCAATGTCCCGATCGGACACAGATTTCCAGGCGTTGACACAGAAGAAATCATGACACCAGAGAAATTATTTATGATCCAGGCACATGTGATCCATGAACTGGCAGCAGAGAATGAATCCTGCATTTTCGTGGGAAGATGTGCTGATGTAGTGCTCAAAGATCACGAAAACTGCTACAGTTTCTTTATCCATAGTCCGCTAGAAGAACGGATCAAACGGATCGTAGAGACAGAGCATGTGACAGAACGACAAGCAAAGAAGATGATCAAGCAAACCGATTGGGAGAGATCTTCTTATCATAATTATTATACAAAACAAAAATGGGGAGACCCAGGTAATTATGATCTCATGATCAATTCAGCAAGGACAGGAATCCAGAAAGCAGTCGAAATTATCATGGATTATGTGAAATAAAAAACAATGATATGCAATGTATACAAGGTATCAAAAGATACCTTGTATATTTTTGGTGTGCCTTGCGGCGCACGTCACTAATGGATGAAAGTTCCTAATCCGCCCTAGTAGTGGGAAGGATACAGCTAAGACCAAGGGTGTCCATCGTGAGGTGGAATCTGAAGGAAGGTGGAGGCAAATCTCTGGTCTGACGAACAGAAATCACATCAGGCTATAGTTAAGGATAAGGTTGCCAAACAAACCAAAGTCCAATAACTACTCGGAATTAACTGTAGTAAATGTGGCAGATATATGGAGAGAAAGTGACGTGTGGTACCAAGGGAGGTCTCGTCAGCGGACGAAAACAGAGTATGAAGTCCGTGAGTAACAACGAATGGCGAGAAGTCAGCAGAAGCATAGTAAACCGATGGTTGCAAACATCGGCGAAGGGCTGAACTTTAGGAGACACAAGCAATGAAAGTAACTGAAAGTAGATATAAGAACAGACAACTTCATATAGAGGACTATCTGCAAATGGTATCTGCGGAACAGAAAGAGTATGCAGAAGTGTTCGACTACTCTAAGATTACTGAAAAGAGCAGTGTCATCACAGACTATTGGACGAACAATCTTTTGGAATTGATCTTGCGAAAAGATAATCTTAATAAGGCTTATAAGCAAGTCAAAAGAAACAAGGGAAAAGGTGGAATTGATGGAATGCAGGTGGATGAACTTCTGCCCTTCCTTAGAGAAAACCAGAGAAGCCTGATACAAAAGATAAGGAAGGTAAATATAAACCGAACCCAGTTCGAAGGGTAGAAATACCAAAGGAAACAAAAGGCGAATATCGACAACTGGGGATACCTACAGTAGTCGACAGAGTTATTCAACAGGCAATCGCACAGGAATTAACGCCAATCTATGAGGAGCAATTCTCAGAGAACAGTTTTGGATTCAGACCAGGAAGAGGAGCGCACGACGCTCTGAGACAATGCCAAAAGAATGTAGACGAGGGCTATGTATATGTAATAGATATGGACTTGGAAAAGTTCTTTGATACAGTAAGCCAGAGTAAACTGATAGAGGTATTGTCAAGAACCATAAAAGATGGCAGAGTCATATCGCTGATACATAAATATCTGAATGCGGGAGTTATAGCAGACGGAATATTTGAACGTACAGAGGTAGGGATGCCGCAAGGAGGACCATTAAGTCCACTGCTTAGTAATGTGATGCTAAATGAATTAGATAAAGAACTGGAGCGCAGAGGACACAGATTTGTCCGATATGCAGATGATTGCATGATATTGTGTAAGAGCAAAAAGAGTGCAGAGAGAACCTTGAGAAATATCATTCCATTTATTGAAGGAAAACTTTTCCTGAAGGTAAACAGGAAGAAAACGGAGGTAGCACATATCAGCAAAGTCAAATATCTAGGCTACACCTTTTACAGATATAAAGGGAAATGCAGACTCAGAGTACATGCAAAGTCAGTGGTTAAGATGAAAAATAAAATCCGGGAATTGACAGACCGGAACAAAGGAATAAGCAATAAAAAACGAGAAAAGGAGTATCAGGAGTACGTGCGAGGATGGGTGCAATACTACAGACTTGCAGATATGAAAGGACTTCTAAAAAGAACAGATGAATGGGCAAGACGGAGAATCCGAGCAGTCTATTGGAAACAATGGAAGAAAATAAAAACAAGATACCGAATGCTAAAAGCATTGGGTATGGAACACTGGATGGCGAAAGAACTAGCATGTAGTAGAAAAGGTTACTGGAGAATGGCACAAGTGCTGAACCAAATTTTTCGAAAAATAATAGCCAGATTGGGATACACGTCCATGTCTGACTATTATCTAACAGTATGTGAAAACTAAAGAACCGCCGTGTACCGAACGGTATGCACGGTGGTGTGAGAGGTCGGCTAATCAATTAATGATTAGCTCCTACTCGATTATAAAAATGAGAAAATGTAAATAATTTTTAATCAGACCTTGAACAAAATCAAAAAGTGTGATAAGATAAAAACTGTAAAATAAAAGACAAAACACAGAAATAATCTTCAAAACACAGAAAAAGAAAGGAAATAATATGGAAATTACAGACAGTGCAAGGAACAGGATGTTTTCAAATAAAGATCTCGTACGATTGATTATACCGTTGATCATTGAGCAGATGCTAACTGTAACGGTAGGACTTGCGGACTCTATCATGACAGCGAATGTTGGAGAAGAAGCTGTATCAGGAGTTTCATTGGTAGACAGTGTTATGGTATTGATGATCAATCTGTTCTCGGCATTGGCAACTGGAGGAGCCGTCGTTGCAGGGCAGTTTCTCGGACAGAGAAAAAATATCATGGCATGTAAGACAGCAGACCAGTTGATCTTATTTATTGTTTCATTATCTGTAGTGATCATGGCAGGAATTTATGCATGTAAAAACTTTATTTTAAATGTAGTGTTTGGAAATATTGAACCAGGAGTTATGCATAACGCAGAAATATATCTGATGATCGTCACGGCATCTATTCCATTTATTGCAATATATAATGGATGCGCCGCATTATTCCGTATCATGGGGAATTCAAAGATTTCTATGAATATGTCTATGTTGATGAACGGTATCAACATCGCAGGAAATGCGATTTTGATCTATGGGTTTAAATTTGGAGTTGAAGGAGTTGCGATCCCAACATTAGTATCAAGAATTGTTGCAGCAGTTGTTATGGTAAGACTGCTCGCAAAACAAAATCAGGATGTGCATTTAAGCAAACATATCCATTTTCATTTTAAGGGATATTTAATACAGAAGATCTTACATATCGGAGTACCAAATGGAATCGAAAATAGTATGTTCCAGCTAGGAAGAATCATGGTATTAAGTATCGTTGCAGGATTTGGGACATCATCTATCACAGCCAATGCCATCGGAAATGTGGTAGCATCATTTGAGTTGATCCCAGGAATCGGAGTAGGATTTGCAGTGCTGACCGTTGTATCAAGATGCATCGGAGCTGGAGATTATGAAGCTGCAAGATACTATACAAAGAAGCTGTTAAAAGTAGCCTATGCAGCATTGATCGCATTAAATATCATCGTAGTTATGATCTTACCACTGATCATTCAGGTATATCATTTATCACCAGAAACAGCAGCGATCACAAGAAAGATCTTATTATATCATACTTTATGCTGTGTAACGATCTGGCCGCCAGCATTCACAATCCCGAACACATTAAGAGCCGCAAATGATGTCAAATACTGTATGGTTGTAGCATCAGCCACGATGTGGATATTTAGAATCTTCTGCAGCGTTGTTCTTGGAAAATGGATGGGACTTGGAGTCTTCGGAGTCTGGGTAGCAATGACATTAGACTGGGTATTCAGAGGAATCCTGTTTGTCAAACGATACATACAAGGGAAATGGCAGAGAATGGTATTGATTTAACATAATATAGCAAGAATTCTCCTCTACAGGTTGGAGATGAATTGCATAAAAACAAAAAGAACACTTGTTCGATAGCGCGATCTATGGTATAATAGAACCATGACATTAATCATGTGCATGTAATGTTCCGTGCGCAGCCGAGAACAGAACTTAGTAAATTTATCAATGCTTATAAAAGTGCCAGTAGCAGGCACTACAGTAGAAGTAATCCGTCAATACATTGAAACCCAGGGAGAGAAAAAGTATTGAACATAGCATATCGTTTCCGAATCTATCCGACAGAAGAACAGAAGATACTTCTTGGCAAAACATTTGGCTGTTGTCGTTTTCTGTACAATCAGATGCTTGATGATAAGATTCGAGAGTATGAAAAGACAAAGAAAATGTTAAAAAACACACCGGCCATGT
>ENA-OQBT01000993-OQBT01000993.1-human-gut-metagenome-genome-assembly--contig:-NODE-993-length-13462-cov-4.099888_pt1 | contig 13462 bp, 15 predicted proteins | sample MGYA00242749_ERZ504557 | MGnify/ENA primary metagenome ERZ504557 (study PRJEB26092, sample SAMD00036243) | human gut metagenome | host: Homo sapiens | study: EMG produced TPA metagenomics assembly of... | reverse complement strand
TTTCTATCATATCAGACAGTAAAATACTTTACAATATTCTTTTCTGTAAATTGTTTTCCACTATTTTTAAAACTACGTTACTGTTCACTCCGTTCACAGTACGTAGCCAAAATTCATTCCAGATTGCCTGCGGCAATGGAATTTTGGCTTGTATGTCTCGGGATTTTGGCATATTCATGCCAAAACACCTCGCGGGATAATGGCGTGTGAACAGTTACAAAACTACTTGATTTACTCCGTAAATGTGACTATAATGAGAAAAACGTATATAGGTGTATATACACCCTTCTATACATAATAAAAACAGGAGAAAGTAATCTATGGAAAAGTTTAAAGCATTTCTCAGACGCAAAGACATCGAGATCTCCATAAAACGTTATGGAATCGATGCCCTTGGTGCCATGGCGCAGGGTCTTTTCTGCTCCCTGCTGATTGGCACGATCATCAACACACTTGGAACACAGTTTCATATTTCATTTCTGACCACTGCTGTGGCAACTGTAAACGACACACAGTATACCGTAGGCTCTCTGGCATCTGCAATGAGCGGTCCTGCCATGGCTGTTGCCATCGGCTATGCGCTGCATTGTCCACCGTTGGTGTTGTTTTCACTGATCACTGTTGGCTTTGCATCTAACGCATTAGGCGGTGCAGGCGGACCACTGGCTGTATTATTTGTTGCCATCTTCGCTTCCGAAATCGGAAAAGCAGTATCTAAGGAAACCAAAATTGATATTCTGGTCACTCCACTTGTCACGATCGGTGTAGGTGTTGCCCTGTCCGCGTGGTGGGCTCCGGCACTTGGAAGTGCAGCGATGAAAGTAGGAAATATTATTATGTGGGCAACCAACCTGCAGCCGTTCCTGATGGGAATCCTTGTTTCTGTATTCGTGGGTATTGCACTGACACTTCCTATCTCATCTGCCGCCATCTGTGCTGCGCTTGGCCTTACCGGACTTGCCGGAGGAGCTGCTGTAGCAGGATGCTGCGCACAGATGGTAGGTTTCGCAGTAATGTCCTTCCGTGAGAACAAATGGGGCGGACTTGTTTCTCAGGGAATCGGAACATCCATGCTCCAGATGGGAAATATCGTAAAAAATCCACGCATCTGGATTGCACCGATCCTTACTTCTGCCATCACCGGACCTCTTGCAACCTGTCTGTTCAAACTTCAGATGAACGGTACTCCGGTTTCTTCCGGTATGGGTACCTGCGGATTCGTAGGACAGATTGGTGTATATACCGGCTGGATGAATGATATTGCAGATGGACTTAAAACCTCAGTTACAGGCTGGGACTGGGCAGGTCTCCTGATGATCTCCTTCATCCTCCTGCAATTCTGTGTCCGCTCATCAATATGTTTATCCGTAAGCTTGGGTGGGTGAAAGATGGAGATATGACACTGTCATAATCTTCGTTTTATCCATTACCTTCTATAAAAATTCTGTTTCCATAACAGAAAGCAGCTGCACTACCTGTCATCTGACGTACTGCTCACAGTTTTATCCCTGAGCATACTTTTCAGACAGTATCGCAGCTGTTTTTATAATAATTCTTTAAAATAATCTTTATTTTCTTTTATCTTTCTACTTCTGTATATTGATTTCCTTCTGCATCGCGCAGATTATCATCCACATAAATTTTTCTTCCTGCTATATCCAGCCGTTCCTTATAATCAAGTGATACACCGCCAAGCATAGCGGCTACAAATGAAAAAACAATCGTCATTCTGCAAAATGTCTGAAGAAATCTGAGTGCACCATAAATAAACAGATTCTTATAATAAGCAGATCTGAATTCCTTTTCTACACCCCTTGCTGTAATTCGATACATAAACATAACTACTGCCAACAAAAAGATTCCAACTATCAAAAGAAATATTCCTGCTTCACGATATTCTCCTGTCAGATGATATGCTCCTATCAGTAACATCGCAGGTGTAAGCAATGTCATTATAAAAACCATTTCTGCTCGAAATGTATAAAAACGATACATTAAGAACAATAACACCAATACAGCAACCAAAAACATAGCATTTTACTCCTTCTTACAATATTTTTTTATTTCGCAGTTATGATAATAACACAGATAACACTTATTACTGTTTTAGGCACTGATATTAGACAAAATTTCTATAAAAGCTTTGCATTTTCCATCCTTCTCGCTTATACTTATATATGTTACATTTTAAGGAAGGATTTTGTTATTACTATGAGTGATTTTTCACAAAGACTTGAAAAAGAAATACAAAATACAGGCAAAACATTATGTTATCTTGCCGAAGCCAGTGGTCTGCAATTAGACTATATCTCCAAAATGAATAAAGGAAAACGCATTCCCAAAGAAGAAAACCGTCTGGTACGGCTTCTTGACGCAATGGAATGTACCGCCAGCACAAAATCTGATCTTCTGCTTCTCTACCGACAGGAAAAAATGGGAAAAAGCCAGTGGCAATGTATGGAAGAACTGATCCATATCATCCAGCAGGATGTAATTGAATTTCCGACAGCTTCTGCCTCTGTCAGCATATCAGACACCCCAAATACAATCTCTATCCTGGATAACGAGTTTGCCATTTACTCCTGGATTCGAAAAATAATGATAAGTACATCAGATTCAGAAATTTATTTATGGACTTCAGAAATTTCTTCGGAACATTTACATTATCTCATTCAGATCATACATGAAGCACCATATCAGAAGCTGGAACATCTTTTTCCTCTGCTGCAGAATCAGAATGCCGACAATACATTAGATAACCTGAAAAAATATCCATCTTAAAACCAGCTATGTTTTGTGAAGGCTATGAACCTTTTTATTATTATATTACCCCCTCTGTATCCGAAGAAAAAAAATCCGGTCTGCTTCCAAACTGGCTGATCACAGATAATATTGCCATTGGAATAAATTTCCAGACATCAAAAGGAATCATCATCAGAGATACTCAGCAACTACAATTGTTGAAACATGAATTTATCCGCGAAAAAGTGCTGGCCAGAAAAATGCTGTTTCGTTCTGATCTGGATTCTTATGTAAAAGATGTAAACACTATGATGAGCGAAGGTTATGTAACACACAACTATTACATTGAATATTCTCCATGCCTTCTCCATCTGATTCCAGCAAATATACTTGAACAGCAGATTATACTGGATACAGTCGAAAAGGAACCATTACTTGTTTCTCTTTCTCAACGTACCCGACATATGGAAAACGAAAACATGGTACATATTTTCTGTATTTCAGGTCTAAGGCAATTCATGGAAGAAGGACGTATAGCTGGTTATCCTGACATGCTTTACAAACCATTTGATCCGTCTTTACGTCTGTGGCTTCTAAAAAGTTATTATCAATACATGCTTAACACACCACACTCCTGTATCTGTGTAAAGGAAAATTTCATCCATCTGCCCAGACATATTTCCATTGTATCCAGTTCTAATGTCAATAATGGCATTGCTTTCTGGAATAACACCAGCCATGGTCTGCAATATTATGTCTTAAAAGAATCCGGGTTTTCCCAAAAGCTTTATGAATTCTGTCAGTTCCTTGATAAGGGTAATATGGCATGGTCAGAACAGGAAACTCTGGAAATTATCAGAAATATGATTCTGGAATATGGCGGAACGTTGTAATCTATGTTTATCAGACTACAACAGATTCTTTAATAATAAATATTTTCAAAGACACCTGAAAAATAAGCGGTTCTTTCCATACTTAGTTGAATTTAATGTGAAAGAGTTCTCCGAATAGCACTTTCGCTTTCAATAGTTCAAAACTATTTCGACCATACATTACCCGTTTTATGACTTTGATTTTATTTACACTGCCTTCTGCTAAGCCATTATTATACGAATATATAATTCCATTTTTTACAGCTGTTATATCCTTTTTTATGCTGTTTCTGAATGTTTGAAGTTCAGGGATATCATATTTTTGTGCTGCATTGATCCATTCATCTAATTTTGTAGGATTTTTAGAGAATATGACATTACAAAAGTCTTTGGTTAATGTATATAACTCACTCAATAAAGGATATTTTTTTAATACTTCCTGATACTGTTTGACAGTGATTGTGCCAATATCCTCGAGTTTTTTATAAACCAGCTGGCATAAGGATTTCCTTTGCACATATTCAGAATGCGGCTTTTCTGTTTCCTTCTGTTCATGCATTCGTGTTCTTTCTTTTTGCATAAACATTCGTAACGAAGCTACACTGCCAGTATATCCCTTTTTACAAATAATATCATGTATTTGGGGATACGTTAATCCCTGACTCCTGAGTTTTATTACCTCGTTCTCATATGGAGCTAATTTTCCTGGAATTCGAACATTATAGTGACCATTTGTAACTGAAAAATCAGGATTTAAATAATTTTGTATAGTCTTATGGGCACGGTGCATCTGAGATGCAATCTGCTCAATCGGATATCCTGCCAAAGCCATTTCTCTTGCTTCTTTTATTTCCTGTTCTTTTTGTTTTATTGCCAGCTGGTGTTGCCGTTCCCTGGCAATTTCCTTGCTTTCTGGAATCTGGTCTTCTGGAATTGCAAGATATTTTTGGATTGTTTTAGGTGATGAATGTAACAATAATGCTATATCCGATATGGTCAGTCCTTCCCTGCGTTTTTCATGGGCGAATTTTATACGCAATGACCGGTTTGCAGTGTTATATAATGCTTTCATTTCATCCGTAACGCTTTCTGTTAATGGTATTTCAACCCTTGCAGGAAACTCACGAAATATATATTTACAGATAACTTCCGAAAGTCCCTTTATCAAGTGAAAACGGTCACTAATCTGTATGACATCAGGATGAGAATTTGTAGCAGCGGATGCGTATGTAATGGCTCCATCCCTTGAAATAACTTCGATATTGTGAAACGTTTTCAGCCAGTTGCAGACATCATTTGTATCTCTTGACGGAATCATATCAACAATCCGATGATTTTCCAAATTTATCATAACTGTTCCATAAGAAAATCTTTTACGGAGAGCAAAGTCATCCACACATACTATTTTTACAGAAGATTTATCCACAATGGATGGCATTTTTTTTAAGCAGATCACAGATGCTGCTTTTGCAAACTGAAATATTTTCGCTTTTTAAAAGTTTAGAAGCATTCAACGAGCTTAGTTGGGATGATGTATATAAAATATTTTGGATTAACCTGTTCGTTTTTTTCGATTTAGCAGCCACAAATGGATGTTTCTCGGAAAAAGTTTTATGAGAACAGTCCTGATTCATACATCGCATTTTCCTGGTATATACCAACAGAATGACCTTTTTTCCTTGCATAGGAAGATCTTGAATTTCTCTTTCATAAATAGAATGAACTTTAGATGTTTTTCTTCCACAAAACGGACATTCTAATTCAGTTATTGTTGATGCAATATGAAAAATCACTTTATCTTCTTTTATGCGATATTGTATTAGTTCATAGGCTGGGTCAAGTAACTTAATAAATTCGTCCATATAAATATCCCTCTTGGTAAATATATTTTGAATGTATTATATAACTTTAACACATCAATTTCAACTAAGTGCGGAAAGAACCAATTAAGCGCTTACTTCTACAGGGCTTCGTTTCTTTACAGTGTACGGTCCGGCAGGACGTCCGGATATGGCGTATTTTGGATTCACAGATAAGCTTCGCAATAATGAAACTATCCGGATTTTCAATTATGGAAACTGCAAGCGTGATTTTACATATGTGGATGATATTGTAGAGGGTGTGAAGCGTGTGATGCAGGCGGCTCCTGAGAAGAAAGTGGGAGAGGATGGTCTGCCTGTTCCGCCGTATGCAGTCTATAATATTGGCAACAGTCATCCTGAGAATCTGCTGGAGTTTGTGGATATTTTGCAGCAGGAACTGATCCGTGCGGGAGTTCTTCCGGAGATTATGATTTTGAGGCACATAAGGAATTGGTTCCCATGCAGCCGGGGGATGTGCCGGTGACTTATGCGGATACCACTGCGCTGGAGGAGGATTTTGGTTTCAGGCCATCTACTTCCCTGCGTGAGGGATTGAGAAAATTTGCCGGATGGTACAGAGAATTTTATATGTAGAAGGAGTTTTACGATATGAAGATAGCAGTAGCAGGTACAGGATATGTTGGTTTGTCGATTGCGACACTTTTATCACAGCATCATGAGGTGATGGCTGTGGATATTGTTCCGGAGAAGGTGGATCTGATTAATCAGAGGAAGTCTCCAATCTAGGATGAGTATATTGAGAAATATCTGGCTGAGAAGGATTTGGATCTTACAGCTACTCTGGATGCGGAGGCAGCATATAAGGATGCGGATTTCGTGGTGATCGCGGCACCTACCAATTATGACAGCAAGAAAAATTTCTTTGACACTTCTGCAGTGGAGGCGGTTATTCAGCTGGTGATCCGGTATAATCCGGATGCGGTAATGGTCATCAAGTCTACGATCCCGGTTGGTTTTACAGCCAGTGTGAGAGCGAAATATCACTGTGACAATATTATTTTCAGCCCGGAGTTTCTGCGTGAATCGAAGGCCTTGTATGACAACTTATATCCATCGAGGATTATCGTTGGTACAGATGTGGAGAATGCAAGGCTTGTAAAAGCTGCCAATACTTTTGCAGGGCTTTTGCAGGAAGGGGCGATCAAGGAGGATATTGATACCCTTATCATGGGATTTACTGAGGCTGAGGCTGTTAAGTTATTTGCCAATACATATCTGGCATTGCGTGTTTCCTATTTCAATGAGCTGGATACTTATGCGGAGATGAAGGGGCTGAACACACAGCAGATCATTAATGGTGTATGTCTGGATCCGCGTATTGGTTCACATTATAATAATCCTTCCTTTGGATATGGTGGATATTGTCTGCCGAAAGATACCAAGCAGCTTCTGGCTAATTATGCAGATGTACCGCAGAATATGATGTCTGCCATTGTAGAATCTAACAGAACACGTAAGGATTATATTGCAGAGCGTGTGCTGGAACTGGCCGGGGCTTATGAAGCGAATGATGTTTATGATGCATCTAAGGAGAAGGAAGTTGTTGTGGGTGTTTACCGCCTTACTATGAAATCCAATTCCGATAATTTCCGCCAGTCATCTATTCAGGGTGTTATGAAGCGTATTAAGGCCAAGGGAGCTACAGTGGTTATTTATGAGTCGACACTTGAGGATGGCAGTACATTCTTTGGAAGCAGGGTTGTAAATGATCTGGAGAAGTTTAAGGAAATGAGCCAGGCGATCATTGCAAACAGATATGATAAGAGCCTGGATGATGTAAAGGATAAGGTGTATACTAGGGATATCTTTTACAGAGACTGACGGGAAATAAGGGGATAGATAGTGGATATTTATCAGATTATTGTTACACATAACAGGAGCTGGACGATCAGGGAAATTATTGCTTTTGCAGTGGTTTCCTGATTGCTGCATTTCTGGCGGCAGTATTATTAAAACAGCATAAAATAGTGGTCATGCAGGCGGTCTGTGGGCTGCTGCTTCTGACGTTTCTGGCGATTGTATTTGGTTCTACTGTTTTTACGAGGACTACGGGGATCAGGCAGTATCAGTTGGAGGTGTTCTGGTCGTGGAAGGAAATACTGGGGATTGGTAAATGTGGTAGATTGGGAAGCACTGCGGAGGGTAGCTTATTGCAGGAGAATCTGTTGAATATTCTGCTTGCTTTTTCCGGCAGGGATTTTATTGCCGGGGGTGACAGGCAGGAAACTGAAATGGTGGATGGGATTGCTTGTGGGGATTACGGTATCATCTGCTATTGAGATCAGCCAGCTTTGGCTTTGCAGGGGATTGTTTGAGTTTGATGATATTATCCATAATAGTCTGGGGTGTATGCTGGGATGTTTGTTGGGGAATAGATTGTTAATGCTGTCGGGGAGAAAAGAATAGGGTAGATAAGTTCATAATATTCACGGAAAAAGTTGAGGTTTACGTGACTGACAGTCATCTATTCAGGGTGTCAGAAAACTATCGGAACTCAGGACAGATTCTTGTAATCAATATTTGAATATGGTATGATAAACGGGAGCAATAGGTGAGAGATGGTTCAATGATGCCTGTTGAGGGTTTTGTTGAGGTAATGTTTTAAGGCATTTCTGTGAAGGTTGTGAATTCATAGGGATGCTTTATGTATAATAGTATTTATTGATGATATTATGGAGAACAGGATGGAGAGAGGAATCGTGGCATTTATCTGCTCCGAGAATGAAATTAATTAGATTTTGGACTTTTTTTGATGAAGTAGTGAAAATAATCAAAGGTGAAGATGCATGTATAATAATGAGCGAGTAATTATTGATACGCGAAAATATGATATAGACGAAATGCTTTTTCGGTATAAGCAAGGTAAAATTATATTTTATGAAAAAAAGTGTGCTACATGGAAGCGACGGGAAAAAGTAGTTCAAGACATAATAAAAGCTTTATTGAGAGGTATTCCATTTCCGCCGGTGTATGCATCAGAACTTCAGACGGGTGAACTTTTGATATTGGATAAGAGTGATAAGCTTCGTTTTTTGTTGGAATATCTTGCTCATGGAGATGTTTTAAATGATGATAAAAATGTTGATTATGACAGGTATTGGGAACGAACAATTCTATATTCGACAGCCATGTTATATGTAATTGATTATATGAATCCCAGATATATGCATATGCAAGTTGGTAAGTTTGTCGAAGAATGGACTGCGATGCAGGAGCAAAGCGTGTGGAATGTACTGTATCATGGGGATGATATAAATATTTTGAAATATATGATAAAAGAAGCGCGGCATTACAGATTTACAAAATTAAATTTACAGTATTATCTGATGCATTATCTGATGGTTGATTTTGTAGTGTGTGATTTGTCAAATGAATTTGAATATGAACGTTTTGATAGATTTCAATTATTGGAAAAAACTCTGAATAAACTGGAGTATAAGAGTAGAAAGGATTTGAAGAATCTGTCCAATGAATTTAACAGGATTTATTTTGGAATTTATCAAAATTTATTTTTAAAAACAAAAATACAGAAGAGAAAATGAAATATTTGTGTTTTATGTATATATATGAAAAGATTTATAATAAGTCTGATATTTATGCTGTGTTTAATTTAAAAGATACCCAAAATAGAATAGAAAATTGGGATATGAGTTATAAGAGCATCAGGGATATGGTTAAATTTATTGAAAAAGGAAATAGGATTTATGATTAAAAAAATTGATATTAAGGGTTTTAAATCTTTTGATTCTGTATCACTTGAACTAAATAATTTTACATTACTTGCCGGACGTAATTCAATGGGAAAGACGAGTGTTATACAGGCTGTTTTTGCAATGCTGCAGGATGGAAATAATCCATTTCGTGGGGAGTATATGAACATTGGCAGTGTGAATGAACTGTTAAATGCAATAGTGAGAAGCAGTGAAATAGAATTTAATATGGAATATGAATACGATGGAAAGATAGACAGAGTATCTAAAAAAATAACTAAGCAGGGAACAGACTCAGAAGGAAAAACGGAGAAAAAATAAAATTAATTTACTGTTCTTCTGATAGAATTGGAGTAAAGGATACTTATGAGAAGTATCTTGGAGATGAAATTGTAATTGGTAAGAATTGCGATTATGTATTTCATTATTTAAATGCATATGATGAAATGGAACTGGATAAAGACAGGGACTTTGTATATGATTCAAAATCAAAACTAACTTTTGGAGGACAGGTGAACTTCTGGCTGAATAAGATTATGGGATATCAGGTTAAAGCCAGAGAGATAGAAAAGACAGAGTTTATTCAGGTGTTATACAGGAATGAGAAAGTTTTATTTGAAATGCGTCCGAAGAATGTTGGTACTGGTGTGACATATATAACGGAGCTGATTATCGCAGCACTAGCATGTAAAGAAGGTGATTTACTGATTATAGAAAATCCTGAAATTCATCTGCATCCGTCAGGACAATCGGAACTAGTTGAATTTCTTGCTTTTCTTGCTCAGTGTGGAGTACAGATTATTGTTGAGACACATAGTGACCATATATATAATGGAATTAGAAAAAGTATACGTCTGGATCAGATAGATTCTGATAAAGTCAATATATATTCATTTACTCAGGACACAAAAGGGTGTAGTATTCCGATAAAAATACCAGTTAATGGAGATGGAAAGGCTTTGAATAATGCAGAAGGCTTTTTTGATCAGATAGACAAAGATTTAAATGTCATTTTAGGGTGGTAATATGGATTTTCTGTTGAATGAACTGTCTCTGTGTGGACAATTTAAAGACACTGATTCTTTTTTAAAATCACTGGCCTGTATGGTTAAGTGTATAGAATTAATCCATCAAAATGGTGGTGCTGATATGCAGATATATAAAACTATGGATTTTTATAACTGCAATGTGACAGAAACTGTGAAATTGTGTCAAATGAAAAATTATGGAGTTTCGGATGAACTGTTAAAGTTTAAAATAAAATTGGATAATGAAATTTATGAGGAGCCTATGTGGGATAGAAATCCGTTTCATGATATAGAGCAAAAATTTGAATGGAATGGTCAAGATGTTTCTGCAACTTCATTGGCAGAAGCTGTGGTGAGAAGGGGAACTCTGTTATCGTTTTGTATGGACATATTTAAGGATTGTGAATTGTCTGTTTATAATAATGAAAAAGAATGTTCTATAATATCCGTACATAGTCCTCAATATTTAGTAGAAAAACATAGAAATATTTTGAACATTGACAGAAAAACATTTTTGCAGATCAGGTATGAGGGCAGTCGCATTGACTGTAGTTTATTGGAGACAAAGTATGGTCCGGAATATTTGGAAAAAAATGAGTTCCGGGAACTCATTTCCACATTAGATAAATTTATACAACATAATTCATGGGAAACAATCGCAGTAGATGATGGTTTGGAGTATAAAAAATATACGCCGGGAAGTGAAAATGAAAATTGGTTTTCTGGAAGGAAATATAAGGGAAAAACGATTATGAAGTTAGATTTAGCAGTGTACTGAGATGCTTTGGATATCGTAAGGAAGACAGATTTCGAATTTTGAGAATTGAACGTGATCATAAAATAAGTGATCATGGATGATTAAATGTGAACTTCCAGAAAAAACTTCTCTAAACAAATCAAAGATAAAAAAGGGGAAAGTGGGATAAGGTTTGAAGATTACAGACACATGTATAGAAGAATTTCCTGTAGGATTTATAGGAGAAAATACGTTTATATGTGGTATCGGGGTAATATTACAGAGTATTGCGTAGACAGAGCTTGGCGAACTTGATGCGGAGAATAATACGATATTGGTGATATATGTCGGATTTTTATATGGATGGGATTAAAAAAAATGTGATATTGACGGATGCCAAGGTCAGGCTCTATAAGAGTTAGTAGTGAAAGCTTTACAAAAAAAATTATAAAGCGTGAGAATATACTAATAAAGTGAAGATTGGTGGAAAATACATGGGGATTATTGAAGAGTTTGTACAACACTATAAAAAAAGAACATGATTTTTATGAAATGGTAAGTAACTGGTAGCTCAGCAAATGGAGAGTAGTCTGCATGAGGCAGGAATCAGGGCTATTGTTACATATCGTGCAAAAAATCCAGAGCGTTTGTTAGCAAAATTATATCAGCGAAATGAAGAGCGTGATAGTAAATATTCGAGTTTGGATGATATTTATTCAGATATTTGCGATTTGTCAGGAGTTCGTGTGGCATTGTACTTTCCAAAAGACCGTGATAAAGCTGGAGATATAATAAGGGAAAATTTTACTCTTCTTGAAGAACCTAAATTATTCCCGAAAGAGAAAGAAACACCGAATTATAATAAACGGTTTTCTGGTTATTGGGCAAGACATTATAGAGTTCAACTAAAAGACAATTCCTTACAGGATACTCAAAAAAGATATGTAAATTCAAAAACCGAAATACAGGTTGCATCTGTCTTAATGCATGCATGGTCAGAGGTTGAACATGATTTAGTATATAAGCCACTGAATGGAACTCTGTCAGAAGAGGAATTGGCAATCCTGGATGAATTAAACGGACTGGTTCTGGCGGGAGAAATAGCACTTGAACGTTTGCAGATTGCAGGAACAGCTCGAATTCTTAAAGAAAAAATGTTTAATAATCAATATGATTTGGCGTCTTATCTTTATGACAAATATGGAGATAAGCTTAAAAATAAAAGACAGCAATTAGGAAATGTAGAGCTATTATTCAGACTAATGAAGCAATGCGATGTAAATACTTCCTCTGATTTAGCTCCATATTTAACTCCATTAACATTTAATGAAGATGTAAGATCGTTATGTGATCAGATTTCAGATAATATAATAATGGGAAATGATAAACGTTATATGATATATTCTAAATTGAAATCTTCAGATCTAAGTTCAGACATTGAATTAAGAGAAGCGATGGGAGAATTTATGGTACAATGGATTCATTTAGAGGAACTTGTATCAAAATTAACAGTAAATCAGAACATAAGAACGCGTTCACCTTTTAGTGTAAATAATTTAAAGCGTATTTTTCCAGATAGTGAGTTGAAAAAAGTTCTTGAATTAAGAAGATATCGAAATTTGATGGTGCATGGAGTAGAATTTCCACCTGTTGATCAAATAAAATATATGACAAATGAGGTTGAGAGAGTATGTAAATATTTAGAAAACAAGAAAAAAATGTAATTGGTTTTAAGTAGAATTATTACTGAAAGGATATATGTTATATGCCAAATTTAGACGAATTATCATTAAGAAAAATAATAGGTTTGATCTTGGATTTTATAAAGATCCTTGTGGATATTTAGAAGACGAAGTTGAGAACTATCCAGAAGTAGAGGAATTTGTAATAGAAGGGTATGCTGTTTTGAAAGGAGAAAGATATAAATTATCGGAAACAGGAGAGCAGTTTTTACATAAATATATTAAGGATATTTCTGAAAAATTCATTCAATACATAAGAGAACAAAATTACAGATTGTCATTTCCTGAAATTGCAAGTTGGTTTTATGAAGAATATAATTTGGAATCTATAGAAGATGGCGAAGATATAGCTGATTATATATGTAAAATCTAGACCATTATGGATATGCTTATGGAATAGTCTATAATTCAAGCGAAGGAGAGGTATATCAATTTCATGTTGTATAGTAAGATCCTTAACTTCCTGAAAAAGTAACACTCAAAAAATGGCAGGTTGTAAAAAGCCTTGAAAAATAGCAATGTCATTAACTTAAAAGCAGAAGATATTTATTCCTAAAAGGATTAGATATCTTCTGCTTTTTTTGATATGCTTATATTGTAAAAAGAAGCCATGAACCTGCTCAAAAAAAGGATGTGATTATACATGAAACATTCTCAGAAACGTACATTCATGGATATAGAAAAAATGAGTTCTGATGAATTTAAGGCATTTTGCCGATTAGGTAATAAAAATCATTTTACCAGAATCC
>ENA-OQBT01000992-OQBT01000992.1-human-gut-metagenome-genome-assembly--contig:-NODE-992-length-13484-cov-3.029947_pt1 | contig 13484 bp, 9 predicted proteins | sample MGYA00242749_ERZ504557 | MGnify/ENA primary metagenome ERZ504557 (study PRJEB26092, sample SAMD00036243) | human gut metagenome | host: Homo sapiens | study: EMG produced TPA metagenomics assembly of... | reverse complement strand
CGCGCTTGCTCGACTTCGGCATGTGGGAAAGTCACTTCGTTTTCAACGGTGGTGAACCACGGTTCCAGATCGCCGCTGGCTAACTGGATATCTTTTGGAATATCGACCAAAAACTGGACCAGGACGACCAGAGCTGGCGACGTCAAACGCTTCGGCATGATACGCGGTAACTCTTCCAGTGATTGCACCAGGAAACTGTGCTTGGTGCAGGCTAACGACAATCCCAGGATATCCACTTCCTGAAATGCGTCGGTGCCGATAAACGCTGCGGATACCTGACCGGTGATGGCAACAACGGGGATGGAATCTAACAGAGCGTCCGCAAGCCCAGTTATCAGGTTGGTTGCACCTGGACCAGACGTGGCGATGCAAACGCCAGTTTTGCCGGTAGCACGGGCATAACCGATAGCCGCCATTGCTGCACCTTGCTCGTGTCGGCACAGCAAGTGTTCCACGCCACCGTCATACAATGCATCGTAAACCGGCATAATTGCGCCACCCGGATAACCGAAAACGGTGTTCACACCCTGTGCCCGCAACGCATGTACCACCACTGTGCGTCCATTCATAGTTAGTTCCCCCGTCCTGAATCTTGAGAAACAGAATTTTGTGCTGTTATTCATTGTCTGCTCCTCAGTTATGTTTTTAAGGTCAAAAAAAACCCCCGGACCTTTCGGTGCGGGGGTCTTAGTTCGTTAAGGCTTGATCTCTAAGCCTTTCCTCGTCCAAGTGCAGCCCCGCACGGTGGGATAATAATCACCACCACGCTAATCACGACCAGGCTAATCACTCGTAGAAGGGCTGTCATTTTGTCTTTTCTTGCATCTTGTTCGAAGGAATGCCTAAAGAGTTACCATAGATTTTGCGAATAGCACAAGATATTTTTTGGCCGATTTTTATGATGTCTTTAATAATTTCAAGAGAAATTGTTGTTTTTTAAAAAGAAAAATTAGTGAGTGAAAAAAATTCAATTTCAGTATGAATGTTGTTCCCTTCCTCGTAGTTCATCCTTTGCCCGCTGCATTTTTGCGAGCATCATTCCACCGCCAGAACAACTCAACTTCACTTGCACAAATAAACAGGAATCAGCACTAAATTACACGAATTAGCGGGCTACAGCAGCGATATCTTATGCACATAATGGTGACTCAAGGAGGCTTATGTCACTGTCAATTGTTCATACCCGCGCAGCCCTGGGAGTAAATGCGCCCCCAATCACTGTTGAGGTACATATCAGTAAAGGTCTACCAGGCTTAACGATGGTGGGCTTACCAGAAACAACGGTAAAAGAAGCTCGCGATCGCGTGCGCAGCGCCATTATCAATAGCGGATATGAATATCCGGCGAAAAAAATCACCATCAACTTGCTCCAGCCGATCTGCCAAAGAAGGGGGACGATATGATTTGCCTATCGCTATTGCGTTGCTGGCGGCCTCAGAACAGCTTACAGCCAATAAGTTAGATGAATATGAATTAGTCGGAGAACTGGCGCTTACAGGCGCTCTGCGTGGCGTTCCCGGCGCAATCTCCAGTGCAACTGAAGCTATTAAGTCGGGCAGAAAAATTATCGTCGCGAAAAGATAACGAAGATGAAGTGGGGCTAATTAACGGTGAAGGATGCCTGATAGCCGATCATCTGCAGGCTGTCTGCGCGTTTCTGGAAGGTAAGCACGCTCTCGAACACCCGAAACCAACTAATGCAGTATCCCGGGCGCTACAACATGATCTCAGTGATGTTGTCGGTCAGGAGCAAGGAAAGCGAGGACTGGAAATTACCGCCGCTGGCGGGCACAACCTTTTACTGATTGGACCGCCGGGAACAGGTAAAACAATGCTCGCCAGCCGTATTAATGGCCTTTTGCCAGATTTAAGCAATGAAGAGGCACTGGAGAGCGCTGCGATATTAAGTCTGGTAAATGCTGAATCAGTACAAAAACAATGGCGGCAACGCCCGTTCCGCTCACCTCATCACAGTGCGTCGTTAACTGCGATGGTGGGCGGTGGTGCAATTCCAGGGCCAGGTGAAATTTCGCTGGCGCATAACGGCGTGCTTTTTCTTGATGAGCTACCTGAATTTGAACGGCGTACACTGGATGCCTTGCGAGAGCCGATTGAATCCGGGCAGATCCATCTTTCACGCACACGAGCAAAAATAACCTATCCAGCCCGTTTCCAGCTTGTCGCGGCGATGAATCCCAGCCCTACCGGACATTATCAGGGAAACCATAACCGCTGCACACCAGAACAGACATTACGTTATCTCAACCGGCTCTCGGGGCCCTTTCTCGACCGCTTCGATCTCTCACTGGAGATCCCATTACCGCCTCCCGGCATTTTGAGTAAAACGTAGTGCCGGGAGAAAACAGCACCACCGTTAAACAACGTGTAATGGCCGCCAGAGAGCGCCAATTTAAGCGGCAGAATAAACTGAACGCCTGGCTGGATAATCCGGAAATACGCCAATTCTGCAAGCTTGAGAGCGAAGATGCGCAGTGGCTGGAAGAAACGCTGATCCATCTGGGGTTATCGATTCGTGCCTGGCAGCGGTTATTGAAAGTTGCACGAACCATTGCTGATATTGATCAGTCTGACATTATCACACGTCAGCATTTGCAGGAGGCAGTTAGCTATCGTGCGATTGACCGTTTGCTCATCCATCTGCAAAAACTACTGACATAAAAAAAGGGCATTTCGCCCTTTTTATTAATCGTCAGAATCGGTGTAGTCTTCAGCACCTTCAACCTGCGGTTTATCCGCCGGAAAGGGTGTGAAACGTTTTGGACGCTTGATACGCGTCATATACTTGGACCACACGCGTTCTGCTTCTGTCACTGGTTCACGTTCGCCACGGCATACTGCTACGAAGAGCTTCTCTTCCTCGGTAACCGGCTCGCGTTTGCCAAGATCCAACTCATTGAAGGCATAACCATGACGCTCAAGCAGTTGTGCCTCTTTGATGGTGAAGTCACCATGACGAGAGAATCCACGTGGATAATGTTTATTGTCGAAATATCGATTAGTCGTCGTAAAGCTTTCCGCCATCCTGCACGCTCCTAATTCTTTGACCGAGCTAGTTATGGCGCGGAGTATTAGTTACGCTTGACAGAGTGTAAAACAAAACATTTAAATCATAACGACAAATAATTTTGCGGAGAGCACTGTGGATACGGAATTGTTAAAAACTTTCCTGGAAGTTAGCCGAACGCGTCACTTTGGTCGAGCGGCTGAATCGCTCTATCTGACCCAATCAGCCGTGAGCTTTCGAATCAGACAACTGGAAAATCAACTGGGTGTGAATCTTTCACCCGCCACAGAAACAATATCCGTTTAACCGCTGCCGGAGAAAAGCTTCTGCCTTATGCAGAAACGCTCATGAGCACCTGGCAGGCCGCCCGCAAGGAGGTGGCGCATACCTCACGACATAATGAGTTTTCTATCGGTGCCAGCGCCTCGCTGTGGGAGTGTATGCTTAATCAGTGGCTGGGACGCTTGTATCAAAATCAGGATGTCCATACAGGCTTACAGTTCGAAGCGCGAATTGCCCAACGGCAGTCTCTGGTAAAACAGTTGCATGAACGCCAGCTTGATCTTCTTATTACAACTGAAGCCCCCAAAATGGACGAATTTTGTAGTCAGTTGCTGGGGTATTTCACTTTAGCGCTTTATACCAGTGCCCCTTCTAAACTAAAGGGAGATCTTAACTATCTGCGACTAGAGTGGGGCCAGACTTTCAACAGCATGAGGCAGGTTTGATCGGTGCTGACGAAGTTCCCATTCTGACAACCAGTTCTGCTGAACTGGCACAGCAACAGATTGCGATGCTTAATGGTTGCACCTGGCTACCCGTCAGTTGGGCACGTAAAAAAGGCGGCCTGCATACCGTTGTCGATAGCACAACACTTTCACGGCCGCTTTATGCCATAGTGGTACAAAATAGCGATAAAAATGCGTTGATTCGCGATCTATTGAAAATTAACGTGCTGGATGAAGTGTATTAATCTGAATGGCTGGCAAGGATGCCGGTAGAAGGATTTACTTCGGAGAGGGTTATTTCAGATAAAAAAATCCTTAGCTTTCGCTAAGGATGATTTCTGGCAGGGGCGGAGAGACTCGAACTCCCAACACCCGGTTTTGGAGACCGGTGCTCTACCAATTGAACTACGCCCCTAATTAGGGTGGCGGAACGGACGGGACTCGAACCCGCGACCCCCTGCGTGACAGGCAGGTATTCTAACCGACTGAACTACCGCTCCACCGAATTCTTTTACAACCACCGGTTTTATGACCGGCTTACTGCTTAATTTGATGCCTGGCAGTTCCCTACTCTCGCATGGGGAGACCCCACACTACCATCGGCGCTACGGCGTTTCACTTCTGAGTTCGGCATGGGGTCAGGTGGGACCACCGCGCTAAGGCCGCCAGGCAAATTCTGTTTTATCAACACGTCCCGTTATGACCTGTCGATTTAATCTGCTATCAAGCTTACTTATCGATGTCTCTTCCGCCAAAACATCTTCGGCGTTGTAAGGTTAAGCCTCACGGTTCATTAGTACCGGTTAGCTCAACGCATCGCTGCGCTTACACACCCGGCCTATCAACGTCGTCGTCTTCAACGTTCCTTCAGGACTCTCAAGGAGTCAGGGAGAACTCATCTCGGGGCAAGTTTCGTGCTTAGATGCTTTCAGCACTTATCTCTTCCGCATTTAGCTACCGGGCAGTGCCATTGGCATGACAACCCGAACACCAGTGATGCGTCCACTCCGGTCCTCTCGTACTAGGAGCAGCCCCCCTCAGTTCTCCAGCGCCCACGGCAGATAGGGACCGAACTGTCTCACGACGTTCTAAACCCAGCTCGCGTACCACTTTAAATGGCGAACAGCCATACCCTTGGGACCTACTTCAGCCCCAGGATGTGATGAGCCGACATCGAGGTGCCAAACACCGCCGTCGATATGAACTCTTGGGCGGTATCAGCCTGTTATCCCCGGAGTACCTTTTATCCGTTGAGCGATGGCCCTTCCATTCAGAACCACCGGATCACTATGACCTGCTTTCGCACCTGCTCGCGCCGTCACGCTCGCAGTCAAGCTGGCTTATGCCATTGCACTAACCTCCTGATGTCCGACCAGGATTAGCCAACCTTCGTGCTCCTCCGTTACTCTTTAGGAGGAGACCGCCCCAGTCAAACTACCCACCAGACACTGTCCGCAACCCCGGTAAGGGGCCCACGTTAGAACATCAAACATTAAAGGGTGGTATTTCAAGGTCGGCTCCATGCAGACTGGCGTCCACACTTCAAAGCCTCCCACCTATCCTACACATCAAGGCTCAATGTTCAGTGTCAAGCTATAGTAAAGGTTCACGGGGTCTTTCCGTCTTGCCGCGGGTACACTGCATCTTCACAGCGAGTTCAATTTCACTGAGTCTCGGGTGGAGACAGCCTGGCCATCATTACGCCATTCGTGCAGGTCGGAACTTACCCGACAAGGAATTTCGCTACCTTAGGACCGTTATAGTTACGGCCGCCGTTTACCGGGGCTTCGATCAAGAGCTTCGCGTTACCGCTAACCCCATCAATTAACCTTCCGGCACCGGGCAGGCGTCACACCGTATACGTCCACTTTCGTGTTTGCACAGTGCTGTGTTTTTAATAAACAGTTGCAGCCAGCTGGTATCTTCGACTGATTTCAGCTCCACGAGCAAGTCGCTTCACCTACATATCAGCGTGCCTTCTCCCGAAGTTACGGCACCATTTTGCCTAGTTCCTTCACCCGAGTTCTCTCAAGCGCCTTGGTATTCTCTACCTGACCACCTGTGTCGGTTTGGGGTACGATTTGATGTTACCTGATGCTTAGAGGCTTTTCCTGGAAGCAGGGCATTTGTCGCTTCAGCACCGTAGTGCCTCGTCATCACGCCTCAGCCTTGATTTTCCGGATTTGCCTGGAAAACCAGCCTACACGCTTAAACCGGGACAACCGTCGCCCGGCCAACATAGCCTTCTCCGTCCCCCCTTCGCAGTAACACCAAGTACAGGAATATTAACCTGTTTCCCATCGACTACGCCTTTCGGCCTCGCCTTAGGGGTCGACTCACCCTGCCCCGATTAACGTTGGACAGGAACCCTTGGTCTTCCGGCGAGCGGGCTTTTCACCCGCTTTATCGTTACTTATGTCAGCATTCGCACTTCTGATACCTCCAGCATACCTCACAGTACACCTTCACAGGCTTACAGAACGCTCCCCTACCCAACAACACATAGTGTCGCTGCCGCAGCTTCGGTGCATGGTTTAGCCCCGTTACATCTTCCGCGCAGGCCGACTCGACCAGTGAGCTATTACGCTTTCTTTAAATGATGGCTGCTTCTAAGCCAACATCCTGGCTGTCTGGGCTTCCCACATCGTTTCCCACTTAACCATGACTTTGGGACCTTAGCTGGCGGTCTGGGTTGTTTCCCTCTTCACGACGGACGTTAGCACCCGCCGTGTGTCTCCCGTGATAACATTCTCCGGTATTCGCAGTTTGCATCGGTTGGTAAGTCGGGATGACCCCCTTGCCGAAACAGTGCTCTACCCCCGGAGATGAATTCACGAGGCGCTACCTAAATAGCTTTCGGGGAGAACCAGCTATCTCCCGGTTTGATTGGCCTTTCACCCCCAGCCACAAGTCATCCGCTAATTTTTCAACATTAGTCGGTTCGGTCCTCCAGTTAGTGTTACCCAACCTTCAACCTGCCCATGGCTAGATCACCGGGTTTCGGGTCTATACCCTGCAACTTAACGCCCAGTTAAGACTCGGTTTCCCTTCGGCTCCCCTATTCGGTTAACCTTGCTACAGAATATAAGTCGCTGACCCATTATACAAAAGGTACGCAGTCACCCCATTAAGAGGCTCCCACTGCTTGTACGTACACGGTTTCAGGTTCTTTTTCACTCCCCTCGCCGGGGTTCTTTTCGCCTTTCCCTCACGGTACTGGTTCACTATCGGTCAGTCAGGAGTATTTAGCCTTGGAGGATGGTCCCCCCATATTCAGACAGGATACCACGTGTCCCGCCCTACTCATCGAGCTCACAGTATGTGCATTTTTGTGTACGGGGCTGTCACCCTGTATCGCGCGCCTTTCCAGACGCTTCCACTAACACACACACTGATTCAGGCTCTGGGCTCCTCCCCGTTCGCTCGCCGCTACTGGGGGAATCTCGGTTGATTTCTTTTCCTCGGGGTACTTAGATGTTTCAGTTCCCCCGGTTCGCCTCATTAACCTATGGATTCAGTTAATGATAGTGTGTCGAAACACACTGGGTTTCCCCATTCGGAAATCGCCGGTTATAACGGTTCATATCACCTCACCGACGCTTATCGCAGATTAGCACGTCCTTCATCGCCTCTGACTGCCAGGGCATCCACCGTGTACGCTTAGTCGCTTAACCTCACAACCCGAAGATGTTTCTTGCGATTCATCATCGTGTTGCGAAAATTTGAGAGACTCACGAACAACTTTCGTTGTTCAGTGTTTCAATTTTCAGCTTGATCCAGATTTTTAAAGAGCAAAACTTCGCAGTGAACCTTTGCAGGTACACTCTGAAGTATTTTTATTTAATCACTACAGAGATGGTGGAGCTATGCGGGATCGAACCGCAGACCTCCTGCGTGCAAAGCAGGCGCTCTCCCAGCTGAGCTATAGCCCCATAACATGTAGTTAAAACCTCTTCAAATTTGCGGTGCAATTTGGTAGGCCTGAGTGGACTTGAACCACCGACCTCACCCTTATCAGGGGTGCGCTCTAACCACCTGAGCTACAAGCCTGTAGAGGTTTTACTGCTCATTTTCATCAGACAATCTGTGTGAGCACTTCAAAGTACGCTTCTTTAAGGTAAGGAGGTGATCCAACCGCAGGTTCCCCTACGGTTACCTTGTTACGACTTCACCCCAGTCATGAATCACAAAGTGGTAAGCGCCCTCCCGAAGGTTAAGCTACCTACTTCTTTTGCAACCCACTCCCATGGTGTGACGGGCGGTGTGTACAAGGCCCGGGAACGTATTCACCGTGGCATTCTGATCCACGATTACTAGCGATTCCGACTTCATGGAGTCGAGTTGCAGACTCCAATCCGGACTACGACGCACTTTATGAGGTCCGCTTGCTCTCGCGAGGTCGCTTCTCTTTGTATGCGCCATTGTAGCACGTGTGTAGCCCTGGTCGTAAGGGCCATGATACTTGACGTCATCCCCACCTTCCTCCAGTTTATCACTGGCAGTCTCCTTTGAGTTCCCGGCCGGACCGCTGGCAACAAAGGATAAGGGTTGCGCTCGTTGCGGGACTTAACCCAACATTTCACAACACGAGCTGACGACAGCCATGCAGCACCTGTCTCACGGTTCCCGAAGGCACATTCTCATCTCTGAAAACTTCCGTGGATGTCAAGACCAGGTAAGGTTCTTCGCGTTGCATCGAATTAAACCACATGCTCCACCGCTTGTGCGGGCCCCCGTCAATTCATTTGAGTTTTAACCTTGCGGCCGTACTCCCCAGGCGGTCGACTTAACGCGTTAGCTCCGGAAGCCACGCCTCAAGGCACAACCTCCAAGTCGACATCGTTTACGGCGTGGACTACCAGGTATCTAATCCTGTTTGCTCCCCACGCTTTCGCACCTGAGCGTCAGTCTTCGTCCAGGGGGCCGCCTTCGCCACCGGTATTCCTCCAGATCTCTACGCATTTCACCGCTACACCTGGAATTCTACCCCCCTCTACGAGACTCAAGCTTGCCAGTATCAGATGCAGTTCCCAGGTTGAGCCCGGGGATTTCACATCTGACTTAACAAACCGCCTGCGTGCGCTTTACGCCCAGTAATTCCGATTAACGCTTGCACCCTCCGTATTACCGCGGCTGCTGGCACGGAGTTAGCCGGTGCTTCTTCTGCGGGTAACGTCAATGAGCAAAGGTATTAACTTTACTCCCTTCCTCCCCGCTGAAAGTACTTTACAACCCGAGGCCTTCTTCATACACGCGGCATGGCTGCATCAGGCTTGCGCCCATTGTGCAATATTCCCCACTGCTGCCTCCCGTAGGAGTCTGGACCGTGTCTCAGTTCCAGTGTGCTGGTCATCCTCTCAGACCAGCTAGGGATCGTCGCCTAGGTGAGCCGTTACCCCACCTACTAGCTAATCCCATCTGGCACATCCGATGGCAAGAGGCCCGAAGGTCCCCCTCTTTGGTCTTGCGACGTTATGCGGTATTAGCTACCGTTTCCAGTAGTTATCCCCCTCCATCAGGCAGTTTCCCAGACATTACTCACCCGTCCGCCACTCGTCAGCAAAGCAGCAAGCTGCTTCCTGTTACCGTTCGACTTGCATGTGTTAGGCCTGCCGCCAGCGTTCAATCTGAGCCATGATCAAACTCTTCAATTTAAAAGTTTGATGCTCGTGAATTAAACTTCGTAATGAATTACGTGTTCACTCTTGAGACTTGGTATTCATTTTTCGTCTTGCGACGTCAAGAATCCGTATCTTCGAGTGCCCACACAGATTGTCTGATAAATTGTTAAAGAGCAGTGCCGCTTCGTTTTTTCTTAGCGGCGCGGGGTGTGCATAATACGCTCTCCCGCTACAGAGTCAAGCATTTATTTTTGCTTTCTCTGCCGGAATTCTCAGGAGAATCCCGCTGACCCGGCGGCGTGTTTGCCGTTGTTCCGTGTCAGTGGTGGCGCATTATAGGGAGTTATTCCGGCCTGACAAGAGGAAATTTAAAATAATTTTCTGACCGCGCATTTTTTCAGCAAAAGCCCCGTTAATGTGCCATAAAACAAGCAATTTGCCGTTTTTGCAACCGTAATCACACTTCCTGGTGGCATACTAAGGAGGAATAAAAAGAAAAAGGAAGATTAGTAATGCCTTTAAGCGCACAACAGTTAGCTGCACAGAAAAACCTTTCGTATGTTCTGGCTGAAAAGCTGGCGCAGCGGATCTTAAAAGGTGAATATGAACCCGGCACCATTTTGCCTGGTGAGATTGAGCTGGGCGAGCAATTTGGAGTGAGTCGTACAGCGGTACGCGAAGCGGTCAAAACGTTAAACGGCAAAAGGATGGTTTTACCGCGACCGCGAATTGGTACCCGAGTCATGCCACAATCGAACTGGAATTTTCTTGATCAGGAATTGCTTACCTGGTGGATGACAGAAGAGAACTTTCATCAGGTCATCGATCACTTTCTGGTTATGCGTATCTGTCTGGAGCCGCAAGCTTGCCTACTGGCAGCAACGGTTGGCACCGCGGAACAGAAGGCGCATCTCAATACGTTAATGGCCGAAATGGCGGCATTAAAAGAGAACTTTCGCCGTGAACGCTGGATCGAAGTCGATATGGCCTGGCATGAGCATATCTATGAAATGAGCGCCAATCCGTTTTTGACCTCATTCGCCTCGCTATTCCATTCGGTTTATCACACTTACTTCACGTCAATTACCAGCGACACAGTGATAAAGCTGGATCTGCACCAGGCGATTGTCGATGCGATTATCCAAAGCGATGGCGACGCGGCATTTAAAGCTTGTCAGGCGCTGCTACGCTCACCAGATAAGTGATAACCCGATAACAGGACTTGAATGAGCGAATAAAAGAAGCGCAGTATGGCGGGTTTGCCGTGGATCGCGGCGATGGCCTCTTCATGCAGCACTTGACTGCCACTATTCTGAATACCGCCTTACCCGCAATCGCTCATAGCCTTAATCGTTCTCCTCTCGCGATGCAATCAGCCATCATCAGTTATACGCTGACGGTGGCGATGCTTATTCCGGTAAGCGGATGGCTAGCCGATCGCTTCGGTACGCGTCGCATATTTACCCTTGCCGTGAGTCTGTTCACGTTGGTTCTCTGGCCTGCGCACTTTCCAACTCGCTACCACAGCTGGTTGTCTTCCGGGTTATTCAGGGGATAGGCGGCGCAATGATGATGCCTGTTGCTCGGCTGGCCTTACTGCGCGCTTATCCTCGTAATGAACTTCTTCCTGTATTGAATTTTGTCGCCATGCCGGGTCTGGTGGGGCCAATTTTAGGCCCCGTTCTTGGCGGCGTGCTGGTCACCTGGGCAACCTGGCACTGGATATTTTTAATCAATATCCCCATAGGTATTGCGGGCCTTCTTTACGCGCGCAAACATATGCCCAATTTCACCACCGCACGACGCAGATTCGATACCACTGGCTTTTTGCTGTTTGGCCTCAGCCTTGTTCTCTTCTCAAGCGGAATAGAGCTATTCGGGGAAAAGATTGTCGCCAGCTGGATTGCCTTGACGGTAATTGTCACCAGCATCTGGTTACTGCTTCTCTATATTCTCCATGCGCGACGCACGCCAAACCCATTAATTTCATTAGATTTATTTAAAACCCGCACTTTCTCGATCGGTATCGTAGGCAATATTGCAACCCGTCTGGGGACCGGCTGTGTACCGTTCCTTATGCCATTGATGTTACAGGTAGGATTTGGGTATCAGGCGTTTATTGCTGGCTGTATGATGGCACCGACAGCGTTAGGTTCCATTATTGCAAAATCGATGGTTACCCAAGTCTTACGTCGTCTGGCTATCGCCATACGTTAGTGGGGATCACGGTGATTATTGGGCTAATGATCGCTCAGTTCTCTTTGCAATCACCAGCAATGGCGATATGGATGCTGATCTTGCCGTTGTTTATATTAGGGATGGCTATGTCGACGCAATTTACCGCGATGAATACCATCACACTTGCCGATCTGACCGATGACAACGCCAGCAGCGGTAACAGTGTTCTGGCGGTCACGCAGCAACTGTCTATCAGTTTAGGCGTTGCTGTAAGTGCGGCCGTCCTTCGCGTTTACGAAGGGATGGAAGGCACAACGACAGTCGAACAATTCCACTATACGTTTATCACGATGGGCATTATTACTGTTGCTTCAGCAGCAATGTTCATGCTACTGAAAACAACCGATGGTAATAATTTGATCAAAAGACAGCGTAAATCTAAGCCGAACCACGTTCCATCAGAATCGGAGTAAGTTGTAATCGTTGTTGCTGTAGGGTCGGCTGGGTTATCCGATGGATGAGTACATCAATCGCCAGCTCCCCCAGTTCATCTTTCGGTTGGTGTATAGTTGTTAATGGTGGCGTCATAAAGCTTGCCAGTTCGATATCGTCATAGCCAATCACCGCGATATCCTGCGGAACCTGTAACTCTGCCTGATATAACGCCTGGTAAACGCCAACAGCCATAGCGTCATTTCCGGTAAAGACGGCCTGAGGACGCAGCGGATGTGATAACAGTTGGCGCATAGCGTCAAACCCGCCGTTAAATTCAAAATCACCAGTGACTTCATAGCCATCAGGAATGTTGAGACCCGCACGTTTCATCGCCGCCCGATAACCTTCCAACCGCAGGCGCGCCGGAGTTTTATCCAGCGGACCGGTAATACAGGCAATACGGGTATGACCTTTATCGATCAGATATTGCGTTGCTAAGTCTCCGCCCAGCAACGAGTTATCCTGAATAAGATCGCTGTCGCCATCGAACGGAGCCCAGTCCATCATCACGGTAGGCACTGTCGGATAACGTTGCATGATTTCACGCGAAGGCTGATGCGTTTCGGTGCACAGTAACAGCAAGCCATCAACGCGTTTTTGCATCAGCGTTTCCAGATTGCGATTCATCCGCTGTTCATCGCCTTCGGTATTGCAAAGGACAAGACTATAACCGCGTTCGAAGCAGCTGCGTTCAACGCCACGCACCAGTTCTGAATAGAAGGATTGGTACTGGCAGTGATCAACATGCCAATGGTATGTGTTTGATTGAGTTTGAGGCTACGCGCCAGAGCTGATGGCGCGTAATTGAGTTCTTTAATCGCCGCTTCAACTTTGGCTGTAATCGCTTCACTGACGAAGCGATCTTTATTGATAACGTGAGAAACTGTTGAGGTAGAAAACGCCCGCCAGGGCGGGCAACATCTTTCATTGTAGCCAAGCGTCACCTCTGCTTGTCTAAAAATGCGTCGATCTCTTCACGCCACGGTACGGAAGGTTGTGCGCCTTTACGTGTTACGGCAATCGCAGCGGCTGCATGGGCAAAACGAATCGCCTCTGGCAATGGTTTTTCTTCCAGCAACGCCGTGATTAACGCGCCGTTAAAGGTATCTCCGGCAGCAATGGTAAAAAAAAAATTTTCTTTGTCGACAGCCGGCACCCGGAATCCAGGAACGCGCTGACCTTCACCATTCACGCTAGCCCATACACCACGACTTCCTAAAGTAATCAGTACAGTACGGATACCTTTTTCATGCAGTACCTGCGCCGCCTTCGCTGCATCTTCATCATTTTCAACACGAATACCGGTGAGCTTTTCTGCTTCCGTTTCGTTTGGCGTAATAATGTCCACCAGCGCCAGCAGTTCGTCAGGAAGTTCGCGAGCCGGAGCCGGGTTAAGCGCAACGATAGTCTTATTTTGATGGGCGATTTTCGCCGCTG
>ENA-OQBT01000991-OQBT01000991.1-human-gut-metagenome-genome-assembly--contig:-NODE-991-length-13488-cov-1.569718_pt1 | contig 13488 bp, 19 predicted proteins | sample MGYA00242749_ERZ504557 | MGnify/ENA primary metagenome ERZ504557 (study PRJEB26092, sample SAMD00036243) | human gut metagenome | host: Homo sapiens | study: EMG produced TPA metagenomics assembly of... | reverse complement strand
TGACCAGCAGTACCTCCATCTCCATTCCCGGCTTCTCCTCGTAGTCTGCTCCCACATACAATGCAGCTTTCTCATCGTATGTAATTTCTCCTAGTTCTTTTGTCATAATCTGCTCGAATACGAAATTGGTGCTGTCCAGCACCTCTCTTCTACTTCGGAAATTTTTATGGAGATCGATCCGCTGTTTTTGACTTTCTTCTATACTATATGTGTTAAATTTTTCCATAAACAGTTCCGGTCTGGAAAGACGGAAACGGTAAATACTCTGTTTGACATCTCCCACCATAAACACGTTATAGTTGCCTTCTGACACCGTAGAGACACTTGTGAGAATCGCTCCTGGATCAGATTGCTGTCCTGGTACTCATCAATCATAACTTCCGCAAATTTTTTCTGATAATCTTTCGCGGCCTCAGAAGGGATGAGTCCCTCCTCTGTCTTTTCTGTCAGAATGCGAAGTGCATATTGCTCCATATCCGAAAAATCAATCAGGTGTTTACTCCGTTTCTTTTCCTCGAATGCATCTGCAAAGAACTGTACCAACCTGCAAGTACAGACATCGTTTTCCCTGCTTCCACCATATCTTTCCACAATTCCTCCGGTGCTTCATAGAAAAACTGATCCTTAAGCGCTCCCACAATGTCTTTCACTTCTTCTCTGATATTCTTTACCGAGCAGTGAGTTCTTCCGATACACTTTTGTCTTTGTTCGCTGCAAATCGCTTCCACTTCCAGTCTGCAAACAAGTCATACATTCCCCGCATCGTTGTCTGCGCCAGCAGCTTTTGAATCCTCTCGCGATCCTCCTTGAGTGCATCGGCATACATATAAGGGCCGTCCGGCTCCTGGCACTGTCTTATCCCTTCTTCCAGAAGTGCCATTGTTTCTTCCAACGCTTTTCTCAAACTCTCTTTCGCATAAACAGCTCCTTCCGAAGCCTCAAATGCTTCCATCGTATCTACTTCATAGGATTTCACACACTGACGGAGCCACTTTTCCGGCTCCGGATTGCTTCGAGAAAATTCATACAACTGCAAAATAATCTCCTCGATCTTCTTGTCGTCCCTTCCTGCTGCAAAACTTTCGATGCAATCCAAAAAAGATTGCTCACCGGCTGTATAACAGTTCTCCAAAACTTCTTCCAGCACATCCTGCCGAAGCAACTTCAATTCTCCCTCATCCGCAATCCGAAATCCCGGATCCAGATCGATCATATGAAAATAGTCCCGGATGACCGAAAGACAAAAGCTGTGGATTGTCGTCACCTGTGCATTGTGGATCAGTGTCGCCTGTCGCTGCAAATGGACGTTTTCCGGCTGCTCCTCCAATTTTTTCTCAATCGCATCCCGAATACGTTCTTTCATCTCTGCCGCCGCAGCTTCCGTGAATGTCACGACGAGCATCTGATCTACATCAATGGGCGGCTCATCTACTGTCAGTCTCGTGATGATCCGCTCTACAAGCACCGCTGTCTTTCCTGAGCCTGCCGCCGCAGACACAAGAATATTTCTGTTTCTAAGATGGATGACCTGCGCTTGTTCCTTTGTCCAAGATACTCCCATCCGATGATTCTCCCCTTTCTTTTTTCATAATCTACTCTTTCACTTCTTGCTCCATTTGCTGCAATGCTTCCACATCTTTCAATTTGGAAAGTTTCCGATACTCATACCCCGGTATTTTCTTATCAAATCCACAGATTCCCTGATACGGGCAGTAATCACACCCAGTCTTTCCTCCCAGTTCATATGGAAGGATCTCTGCTTCCCCATCTAAAATCCGCTGTCCGATCCGATTTAAAATCTGATCTGTATATTCTGACAAAATGTTAAATCCTCTTCCGCTCAACACTTTTGACGTCTTTGAGAGGCTCTGATCCTTATTTCTTCCAACCGGGATCACATCCGAGTTCCCCGAAAAAGAACGATCCAAATGGGTGATGACTTCCTCTGAGGAATTGACGATGCCATCTGGTTTTAATTCTTTCAAAACTGCCTTCTCCCCAAGATTTTCTCTAACTTCCTTTTCCACAAACGGATCTTTCATCTGATAGTAGAAATTCCTGCCGGAACAATCTCCTTCTCCGGATATTTCTGCTCTTCCATCTCCATCACCGCGTTCAAATAGACAATCAACTGTAGCTGCAATCCATGATACATTTCTCCTAACTGAAATGCTTTTGCCCCAGTTTTATAATCAATGACTTTGACATAGACATGCTCCTCATCCTCATACAGATCTACACGGTCAATCTTTCCTCTCAGCGCATCCGTGCATGCTCTGACAGTGACAAATTAACCGACTCCAAATGTGCCAAATTCCCAAAGCTGATCTCATATCCCGCCGGCACAAATCTCCCTTCTCCAGTTGCTTACTCAACGCCCATACCGTTCTTCTAAGCAGACGTTTCATACGCGTGATCACATATTCATTTCTGGAAGAACTATATAACACTGCATTTCCATAGTTTGTGACACCTGCCTCCACACTTTCCTCGATGAGTTGTTCCCGCAATTCCTCAGAAACTGTCGTCCATGTCACTTGGTGCTCTTCTAATTTTTTCGAAAACTGTTCCATCGCACTGTGGAAAATATTCCCAAGATCTACCGGTTTAAATCCATAGACTGCACGCTCTTCCAACTTCATCCCATAAGTAAGGAAATGCGCATAAGCACAGGCAGAGAATTTTTCTAATCTTGTCACGCTGTTCTCTAAGATCGTGCCATAAAGCTTTCTAGCCACCTCTTCCGATAACTGATCGTGCGGACGTTTCAGATGATTTGCCGCAAGCAATTGCTCCATCTGTGCATGCCACTTAGGGTGCTTCCGATACCAAGTATATAGCTCCTTCCATGCTCCTCCAAATGTCTCACTTCGCACCTGCAGCCCTTCCACAAGATACGGAAGTGCCGTCTCCGGTGTCAGTTCCTTTTCCCAGAATGGCCTGTCTTCCTCCTCTTCCACCAAAAGTTCTGGATACATCCTTTTTAGATCTGCGATCAGATAGGCAGGACGCAGACTTTTCCCTTCCGAGGAAATTTTAGAAAAAGTCAAATACAGATACTCAGATGGTTTTGTCAGATGCAGATACAGATAAAATTTCTGAATGTAAGCCTGCTCCTTCGCCCCGGTGCCAGTGCCCACCTTCTGCTCTGAATCTCTCCCGGTCATACTCGGACAACAGTCCTCCTGCTCCCTGCCTTTCCCGGAAGCCAGGTGTCATTCACCCTGCCAAAAATAAAACTTTCACATCCTGAAGCCTTGTACGCTCGATATCTCCAACGACCACCTGATCGATTCCCGGAGGAATCACACCGACCTTTGCCTCCTGAAGCCCTGCATCGAGAAGTTCTCTGTATTCCCCGAGAGAAATCTGCTCTTCCCCAAGTAGTTCTGTAAACTTGTCAAACAGCTCCAGTACAATCCGGTAAATCTGGCATATTCCTTTGCAAGTACCAACTGTCCCCGCTCCTGAAACTGCACTTCATATATGCCGATCTTCTTCTGCATCTCTTCCTGAACGAGAAATGCATAAATTGCCTCCGTCACTTCCCGCACCGTCTTTTTCCGGCGCTTCAATACCTCTGTAATCCTTTCCAACTTCTCTATAAATTTCTGCCGGAATGCATTCCAACGAAGCATGTCCTCAGCGTCTGCATGCGGACTTTGTCTTACCCACATCTCTTTCCACTTCTTATATCCACGAATGCCGAGTGCCACCACATAGTTTTCCACATCGTCCACCTCTTCCTGTGTAAAACCGGTCAGATTTGTTCTCAGAAAACGGAACGTACTCTCATAGGAAAAGTTTTCGTCGATCATCGCCAAAAGACTTCTCAAGTATTCCACAAAGGAATTAAGCAGCACACTTCGTTTGTGATCCATAAAAAATGGAACCCCACAAATCCGAAATGCTCTCTCCATGTATTCCGCATAAGTTTCCATATCACTGACAATCACAGCCATATCCCGGTAGCGGTACCCCTTTGTCCGCACCAGCCTGAGAATCTCTGAGACAATGAACGCCGACTCTTCCTTTGGATTTTTGACCGCATGAAGCGACAGCATATCCTGCTTGTTGTCATACACCCGTTTCGTATAGCGGAACAAGTTCTGCTCTAAAAAAGCAAGCGGCGGATTTTCCCGGAATCTAACAGGAACTTCTCCCCGGTTTCCATACAACTGCACAGGAGGCTCTACCTCAATGTTTTCCTCCGCCGCAATGTGCACCAATCCGGTAACCATCTGCTTACTCAGAGTAAACAACTGATACTTATGCTTCAACTGGTAAGGATCCTCCCTCTGATCTATCGTCACAGTAACGGTTACTTTCCGGCAAATTTTTAAAAGCTGTCCAAGCACCCGGTTCTGTACCGGTGTAAATCCGGTGAATCCGTCAAGTACAACCACACTGTCTTTTAAAATCTCTGACTGCTGCACGACAGCACTAAAGACATCCAGCAATTCTTCTCCGGTAATATATTTTCCCTGCAGATACTCTCCGAATTTTTCCTGAAGTTTCTGGATATCGTGAAGCTTCCAGTAAAGCTGCGGGCCAATCTCTCCACTTTCCATTACACGCTCCAGTTCCTCTGCGCCAACATCATACTGTGTGAATTCTGAGATCACCGATTTTCACTTCACTGATGTATCCAAGACGCCGGATATTGCTCCCCAGTACCTTTAATTCTCCTTCCATATCCCCTGCCGCCTTCCTTAGCAGCAAGCTTTTCCCGATATCGTCAAGCACGATTCTTCTGTTTCCGCCCACCTCCTCAAAAATGCGATGTGCCAGCCGTCCAAAGCTTAATACATCAATATTCATGATTCCATGCCGCGGATGCAGTCTGACTAATTCTTTCTGTGTCTGCATCGTAAACTGCTCCGGCACAAGCACAATGTAATTCCGATTTGGATTTTCGCATGCTCCTGCAATAACCTGTTCATACAGATATCTGGATTTCCCGGATCCAGAATTTCCAAAAATAAATTGTAACGACATCATTCACCTCTTAGTTCTTTCCAAACACTACATTTCCCTTTTCATCCAATATCGCATACCACTCCGGCACACGCTGCGTCATATAAAGAAATGGCCAGTCTGCTATTTCCAATTTCCGTTCTTTCTTTCCCGTCTCTTTGACAATCAATGTTTTTTAACGTCTTGCTGCAGATTTCAAATGCATATGCCCCATCATACTGTTCGATAAATCCATTTTTCTTTGCATTTCCAATCTTCACTGTCCGTTCAAGCTTCATCGTTTCTTTCCAGAATCTGTAGACATCTTCTTTTTCTTTGTAAGAAAGCGCTGCAATTTCCCTCTCTTTCAACTCTTCGGCATCTGCCGCCAATGCCAGCACTGCTTCTGTCCGGGATGAGAATCTCTGACATTCCTCTTCAAATAATCTCTGCAATACGGGATGCTGTGTTTCCTCTCCGCAATCCAAAATCTTCCATACCCAGTTTGTCCGGATACTCCCCTCTCTTCGGATACAATGATAGATTTCATCCTTGTCACTTCTTGAAATCATCGTAGGCAAAGTCACCTTTTGGAAAGTTCCGTCAATCCCAAGTAAATATAATTCTCCAGTTTCACGCCCTGTGCTCACTACTCCTCCATTGTTTCTCAGATGTATTCCCATAATCAGCTGCTTGGAAATATAGTAATCAGCCACACGAAACCAGTTATTGCTCTCTTTGACATCCCAATGTCGATCCAAATCCACCACCGTCTCAAATACTTCCCCATCCAGAAGTCTGTCGATCGCTTTCCCATCCAGCAATCCTGATACAATCGGAACTGTCAGATATTTTCTGCAACAGTACTGCACCATCGGCTTCCAGTATGCTGCGCACCCTGCTAACGCTGCCGCAAAGATTCCAAGCACCACCAGCCAGGATACCAGATCGTTTCCGCCAAAGAGCAACCACTCTGCCATCTGCATCGCCGCGCCCGCTGCAATCATCGCAATCGAAAGAAAGACGGCCACCCTCATTAGCTTCCGAAACCACGTTCCATGTCTGAGTTCCTCCTTATAGATTTTTCTCATACTTCTCCTCCTTCCCGGACTTTCTGCGCACTCCTGATCTGTTCCTTCCTGATTCCAAAATAAAAATCCTCCGAAAATCATGTATCTCATTATAACATGATTTCCGGAGGAAATATAGAACGATCTCCCACTATAAAATTAATTTTCCCGTCTTACCACCGTTTTTCTGATCAACAATATACTGAAACCTGCCAGAATCACCAGACCTATTACACCGGATATCAGTCCATAGAATGGATTCCCATCGGCGAGGCCGGATAACTTCATGATCGCATTCATGATGGCGATCATGCTCCTTCCACCAAACAAAAAATAGTCCGCAAGGGATATACAAGCCATAAAACTGCCGGTACTCCAAATGCAAATATGATTCTTCCTATTTTATTCAGACGATACCAGATGATAGACACCATATACCCTGCCCCTGCAAAAAGTGCATACACTACAGACAGCAGTGCTACCGAGACGATTGCCTCACAACGGAAGATGCCTGCTCTAAAAACTCTGGATAAAACAAGGGTAAAATTTCTCCTCCAAATTTGATATTTCCCCATCCGTTCAGCTTTTGATCTACTGTAGCAAGCAAGGTATCAGCCACTCCACACATCCCGGCACCGGCTGCGAAGACAAGCATCTTTCCTGCCAGAATCTGCTTTCTGCTCACACCATTCTGCAATAAAAACTGGAAGCTTTCTGTAAAACTACACATTCCGATGATCAGCATAAACATCGCCGACATCATATTCATTCCGTTCATCGTCACATATTCTCCACCAATCTTGCTCGCAATCAGCAATGCCAGTAGACGCATTCCAATCTGAACAAGATATAACATCCCAATTGACTGCCACACTTCTTGAAACTGATATTTAAAACTCTTCTTCGTTCTCATATACATCCCCCTCTAACGATTTGTCATCTGGATAAACATCTTCTGCAAGTCCAACTTCGCCACTTCCAGCTCTTCCGGTGCTTTCTTCCATTTTTCTTTGGAACTTCCGATCACATATGCCGTCTTCATCGTTCCGAGCATCTCCGTGCCGATTACATCCTCTCCCTGGCTCCATATGTCAACCATTTCCTTCTTTCCGGAAATTCTATAACCACCGGCAAGCAACTCCTCTGTCGCACAATTCTTCACCATCTTCCCGTCTTTTAAGATCACAACATGTTCGATCACACTTGCGACCTCTTCAATCAGATGTGTGGAAATTACTATCGTAAACGGTTCTTCTATATACTTCTCAAGAAGAATCCGATAGAACATCTCTCTGTGATTCGCATCCAGCCCAAGGACCGGCTCATCTAAAAACAGATATGGAACATTGACAGAAAGCGCAAGAACTAGCTTAAAAATCGACTTATACCGGTGGAAAGTGTCCGCACTTTTTTCTTCGTATTCAGCCAACATCCTTGCAAGTTCCATCGCATACTCCATATCGAACTTCGGATAAAATTCCTTCGACCATTGAAATGCCTGCTGGATCTTCATCCTGCCGGGTAAAGTGTCTGCTCACTCATCAGATACATATTCTGCTGCACCTGATCATTTTCCCTTGCAGGCTTTCCATCTACCAGCACTTCTCCCTGATCCGGAAAAATCCGGTTACTGATAATATTGAGCATGGTGGATTTCCCTGCTCCATTTCGTCCTAGAAGCGCATATATTTTCCCATCCTCAAACTGTACACTGACATGATCCAGCGCCTTTGTGTCCTTATAGCCCTTTGACACTTCTTTGATCTCTATCCCTCTCATTTTGAAAATCCCCTTTCTATCATCGAAATGATCTCCACATCTGTAATTTCCAGCTTCTTCGCCTCCTCTACAAGACGACTTACAAAATTTTCATAAAACTGGTCTTTCCTCTTTTGTCTTAATTTCCTTACTGCACCTTCTGCCACAAACATTCCTACTCCTCTCTTCTTATACACGATCCCGGCATCTACCAGCAGGTTGATCCCCTTAAGCGCAGTTGCCGGATTGATCTTATAAGTCACAGATAGCTCTGTTGTAGAAGGAATCTGACTCTCTTCCTGAAATACCCCTGTCAAGATTGCATCTTCCATCCCTTCTGCAATCTGCAAAAATACAGGCTTCTCATCATCAAAATTCAGCTTCATCTTTTCCTCCTCTCGTTATGCGGTTAATTACTCAAGTAATTAACTATATATGCATTATATCCACCACTCCTACTTTTGTCAATTACTTTGCTTCAAAAAGTTTTGTAAAAACAAAAAACCTCGCAACGTTTTCTATACGTCGCAAGGCATCTTTCTCTATTCTTTCTGTTCTTTCTCTATGCTATATTTACACCTATGCTGGAATGTCTTTTTCTTTCCTAGACCATCATTGCGATCAGAGAAGGAATCAAACAGACAAGCGCACACAACAAATCTCCTAAAAACCGGCACACAATCCGTTCGTCATCATCCAATTCCCCAAATGGAATCACCTTCTCATCGACAAAGTCTACCATATCTTTTGTGATATGTTTCTTTTTTTTCTCTTCTTTTTCCTCCAACAAATGATGGATCCGAACCCCATCCAGCCTAAGATATTGAATCCATGCCAACATAAGGAAAATACATCCTGCCACAAAAGTGCATTCTCTGCAAGTGACCGATATCCCCCTTGATTCAAAAACTTGTCCCACAGAAGGCAGAGAACCATCGCTACAGCAAATTTTGCCACAGACTGATATAACATTGGACGGATCATATATTTTTGAAATATCATACGGATTTTTTTAATCATAGTTTTTCTTCCTTTACCTAAGTATTACTTCATTTTCTCTGTCCAGATTATACTTTTTCACAAAAATAAGTCTTGTCAAGGTTTTCCCAACAAGTTCTCCCCTCAACAAGACATACTTTTATCATTTTTATCCAGCTTTTAGACAACAGCTTCGCTTTTGCCTCAGCCGTGATATTTTTCTTATTTTTCGATCTCTCTGCGATATCCTTCCAGTTCTTTCTGATTTCCATAGACAAAATGTCCCGGCAGAATTTCTTCCCAAACCGGCTGATCCACACTGTAATCATGAATCGACGGATCATAAACAATAAGCTCTTTATTCTTCTCACGCTCCGGATCCGGAATCGGAACTGCAGAAAGCAGCGCTTTTGTATATGGATGAAGCGGGTGCAGGAACAACTCTTCTGCTTCTGCAAGCTCCACAATACGTCCCTTATGAATTACCGCAATACGGTCTGAAATAAATCTTACAACAGACAGGTCATGTGCGATAAACAGGTACGTCAGTCCTTTTGTCTTCTTCAACTCATTCAGAAGGTTCAATACCTGTGCACGGATAGAAACATCCAGCGCAGAAATCGGTTCATCCGCCACAACAAACTCCGGTTCCATGATCAACGCACGCGCAATACCGATACGCTGTCTTTGTCCACCTGAGAATTCATGTGGGAATCGAGATGCAAATTCCGGTAAAAGACCAACTTCCCGAAGTGCATTCTGCACTTTATTGTATCTGTCTTTCTCATCTTTGTAAAGGTGATGATTAATCAGACCTTCTGAGATAATATAATCAACTTTCGCACGTTCATTTAAGGATGCCTGAGGATCCTGGAAGATCATCTGACATTTTTTTTATCACTTCAAGGTCGAGTTCTTTTGAAATCTTACCACTGATGCGACGCCCTTTAAACAAAATCTCTCCAGCAGATACCGGGTTGATTCTCGTGATCGCACGTCCGATCGTTGTCTTTCCTGATCCTGACTCTCCTACGAGCGCGAAGGTTTCTCCTTTATAAATATCAAAGTTCACATGGTCAACTGCAACGAACTTCTTCTTTCCGGTTCCGAAGGTAATCTGCAGATCTTTCAACTCAATCAGTTTTTCTTTTTCTTGCATAATTCTTACCCTCTTCCTTCCATACTCGCACGAAGACGTTTAATTGCCTCCGGCTGTTCAATCTTCGGTGCACGCGGATCTAAGTACACGTTTTCGCCTTATGCGTTGGTGTGATCTCAAAGAATGGCGGCTCCTCTTCAAAGTCAATTGCAAGTGCCTTCTTGTTACGAGGTGCAAATGCATCCCCTTGAATCTTATTAAATAAGTTCGGTGGTGTACCTTCAATCGTTGGCAACGGTTCCCCTTTCACTCCTAACTGTGGAAGGGAAGATAACAATGCCCATGTGTACGGATGCCATGCATCATAGAAAATCTCATTGACTGTACCATACTCAACGATCTGTCCCGCATACATTACCGCAACACGGTCCGCTACATTCGCCACAACACCAAGATCGTGTGTAATATAAATAACTGTCATCTTCAGTTCTTTCTGAAGATCTCTGATCAGATTCAGAATCTGTGCCTGGATTGTTACATCCAGCGCAGTCGTAGGTTCGTCACAGATCAGAATATCCGGATGACAGGCAGCTGCGATCGCAATGACAACACGCTGTCTCATACCACCGGAAAATTCATGTGGATACTGATTGTATCGCTTCTCCGGAAATGGGATTCCTACTTTTTCAAGCATCTCCAGTGCCATTTTCTTTGCCTCAGCACCTTTGATTCCCTGATTCAATTCGATACTTTCCTGAATCTGTTTTCCTACTTTTTTCAATGGATTCAGAGAAGTCATCGGGATCCTGCATTACCATAGAAATTTTCTTTCCACGGATCGTTCTCCAGTCCTTCTCTTTTTTATATTTCGCCAGATCCTTTCCATCATACATGATCGATCCGTGTGTAATACTTCCATTGGAGTCAAGCATTCCTAAGAAAGACTTTGTAAACACTGACTTTCCTGATCCTGACTCTCCTACAATTGCAAGTGTTTCTCCTTCATAAAGGTCTAAGGAACATCTGCGAATCGCCGTCAGTTTTCTGCCACGTAAGCTAAACTGGATTTCTACATCTTTCGCAGACAAGATTGGTTCTTTTGTCATAGCAGTCCTCCGTTCTATACGTGATTTCTCGGGTCAGCCGCATCAGAGAACGCATTTCCCACAAGGTAAAATGTAACTGTAATAAGAGATACAATTACCGCCGGGAAAATCAGCAGATACGGGTGTTCGAGGAAATAGTTACGGGCATTTCTAAGCAGAATACCCAGTGACGGTGTATCGATTCCAAGTCCAAGTCCTAAATAAGATAACGTAGACTCAAGTGCAATTGTCGACGGGATCGACAGTGCAAGTCTCAGAATAATGATACTGATCAAATATGGAAGAATGTTCTTTACGAGCACTCTCCAGATCGGAGTACCTAAGCATCGTGAAGCAAGATTGTATTTCTCTGTCACGATACATCATAACAAGGTTACGCACATTTCTCGCCATGGTCAGCCATCCGAATCCAATCAGTGAAATACACATAATTGTAAAGGACTGCCCAACAAGAAGCGCAATCAATGTCATATAAATGATAACCGGTACGTTATTAATAATATTATAAACTTCTGTCAAAATACGATCGAGCTTCTTATATATCCCCAAATACAGCCAATGATAACTCCGAGCACACACTCTCCAAGCGCAACGATCAGCGCCAACTTAATGGATGTCTGTGCTGCATACCATACCTGACACCAGTAATCACGTCCGAGGTTATCTGTTCCGAACCAATATTCACCATTCGGTGACTGAAATGCCATAGCCGAATTTGTTTTTAATGCAGCATAATCATATTTTCCAATATGCAGTGCGATGAAAGAGAAAATTACAAGTGCAAAAAAAACAACGGCCATCACAACTGCTGATTTTTTCTTCAGAAAATTCTGGAACACGGATTTCCAATAAGAATAGTCTGAATATCCGGTACGTTCCGCTTCTTCTGCAGAATATTCCACGAACCGAAATAAATCATCTTTTTTCTCATTTTCGCCCATTATCGCGTTCCTCCTTTTCCTGTAAGTTTAATTCTCGGATCAAGTAACATCATAAGAATATCTCCGAGGAATACACCCAGTGTACCAAGCACTGCGTAAAGGACTACAAGTGTCTGCACGACATTTACGTCATAGCGGACAATCGCATCCGTAAGAAGTGGTCCCATTCCCGTACAGAGAAGAATCTTTCTACCAAAAGAGATCCACCTATCGTGTAGAGAAATGACGCCGGAACATATTGAGCCAGCGGTACAAATGCGTTCTTAAAGACATGTTTAATCATAATTCCCGCAGAAGAAGTACCCTTCACACGAGCCAGCTTAATGTAATCCTTATTCAGTTCATCTACCATATAACGTCTCGTCCAGAGTGCATAACTTGCGATAGATGCCAGTGACAGACATACGATCGGAAGTATACTTGTCTCTGACGGATTCCGTGTCGAATAAAGCGACGGAAGCCCGAGCACTTTCGAACCAAATGCCAACACAAGTGAGTATGACACAAGGCTTGGAACCGCATTTACAAAAATTGTGTATGCTGTTCCTACATGATCTAAGATCCGGTCTTTGTTTAATGTCTGGATAATACCGATAAGGATACCTACAAAAAGGGAAATCACAAGTGCAGTACATCCAAGTTTCATAGAAATTGTAAATTTATCGCCAATTACCGATACGACATCAACACCGTTCTGAATTCTTCTGGATTCGCCAAAATCGAATTTCAGAAGCTGCCCATAATAACGAACGAGTTGTTTCGGCATCGGATCTAACAGTCCTGCTGCCTGTAACTGCTCTTCTTTCTGCTCTGGTGTAAACTTCATTAACTGATCTTCTGTAAAGAAATAGTCTGTCGGAAGCATTCTCATCAACAGAAAAACGATCGTTACAACAATCAGACTGTCACAACAGATTGTAACAGTCGCTTGATTGTATACTTAAACATTATTTATTAAATTCCTCTGCGAATTTCTCGTAATCTTCCGTAGTATAGGCGTCTACGGATGTCTCCCAGTTTTTATATTTTGCATTCTGCATACCATAGATTGCATGAGATACTGAGTAATCATTGATCTTTGATAACTGCCATGAAATCTCAAGGTTGTATGGGATTGTCATCGCATGTTTTAACATGTAAGCTTCTGCCTGTGCATATGCTTCATATCTTTCATCAAGATCTCCTGTAATTGCATTCGCTTTGTTTACAAGGTCTGTAAATTCTTTCCATGTAGCGATCAGTTCAGGATCTGTAGCATCGTTGATGTTTGTGTAGTTCATTGAATAGTAAGCTGTCTCTTCTCCGTATGTCTCCTGTCCGAGGAAGTTCTGCACATCACCGTAGTCAGCTCCCCATCCATTCATAACAACAGACTGAAGACTTGGATCGATAACTTCCTGAGTTAAGCTGGATACATATGTTCCGATGTTTAATTTTATATAATCATCCCCAAGACATTCTGCAAAGTTTCCTGAAGAACTGTTGCAGAGTCAAGTGCTAACTGAGAACCAGCCGGGATATAAGTAGTCCATCTCAACCGGGATTAACACCTTTTGTCAAGACGAGTTCTTCTATTGCCA
>ENA-OQBT01000990-OQBT01000990.1-human-gut-metagenome-genome-assembly--contig:-NODE-990-length-13490-cov-2.971563_pt1 | contig 13490 bp, 16 predicted proteins | sample MGYA00242749_ERZ504557 | MGnify/ENA primary metagenome ERZ504557 (study PRJEB26092, sample SAMD00036243) | human gut metagenome | host: Homo sapiens | study: EMG produced TPA metagenomics assembly of... | reverse complement strand
TAACTTTTTTCTCCATATCTGTCATTCTATCAATCCCCCTATCTGCTCATATCAAATACACGTTTCGGACGTTTATTTTCCTTTTCTGCCCATTCCAGAGCCTTAGACCGCTCAACTATCGACTGCACCTGTTCTCTGCCAAAATAGCGTTCCAAACGCCCCAAATCTTCCGTTTTCTCCTGCAATCGGTCAATAATGTCGCTCTGCTCCATGACTTATCTGTCAAGCGACTGATCTGCTGCTCCTGCCGGGTAACTTTTTCTTTTAGTTTCTTTCCCTGTTCTGCAAGCTGGCGCATTTAATTGTCAGTGCTTTTATCGTTTCTTTCAATTTCTCCACAAGCGGAAAAGCTTTTTTATCCTTATAAGCCTTTGCAGACATCAACGCCGCCGGTTCAGGCAGCTGCCACTTCTCATCCTCGTCATAAGCGTGTATGTTCCGTTCCATGACCGCCTTAGACTGAACCATTTTTTCAATATCTTGTTGCAATTTCTTCTGTTGCTTCTCCAATTTCACATTATCAGACAGCAGCTTTTTCTTGTCCTCTGCCAGCGTTGTCGCCTGCTCCTTCAGCAAATCACTTATTTCCGAAAGTTCCGATACTCCTGCCGGATTGCTTCGCCCTTCTGCCGTATCTGCTCTGTTTCCTGCACTGCTTTTCTATGCTGAATCTGAATATCTGATAATCGCTCTTTTCCGTCAGAAATAGATTGCTCCAATTCTGCGACTTCCTTTGCCCGCTCCTTTTTCTCAAAGTCCAAAACAGATAAATGCTTTTCATGTGTGCCTTTCTTCTCCCACTCAATCCCATGTTCCAGCATGACAGCGGCAAGCTGTTCTTTCTCATAAGCTACCCACTGATTTAATTCCGTTTCCCGCCTTGTACCGCCTTTAAATCCGAGAGCAGATAACGCCTGTTTCAAAGAAACTCTTGTATCAATCCCCCGCCTGCTTCCTGTCGTATACGGTACAAAATCTATATGCAAGTGAGGCGTTGCTTCGTCCATATGAAGATAGGCACTAAATACTCTTAACGTAGGGATTTCGCCGCTGGAAATCCCGCATATATTTATCCAGCACCTTTGCCGCAAGTCGTCCGTTCTCCGTCTTTGCCCCCATGTTGTCCTTATCCCCAATTTGCAGGATAATCTCATGAAATGGCTTCTCCTGTTTGCCGGAACGGATTTTCTCATAATAATCGTCAATCCGGCGGTCACTTCTGGTCTGCTTCTCATTATACCGGGTGAGCGCTTCATCAAACAATTCGTGATATACGTCCTTAACATTTTCATTGCAATATTCCACGTTCAGACAGCTTCGCTCCGGGTCAGTATTCTTTGCATGGAATTTTCTGCTATTATGGTTGACAGAGCCTTTTCCTGTCATAAAGCTGATAGTTCGTTTCAATCAATATCCTTTCTCCCTTTCCGGGCAATCAGCGCCGGATACGGCGCATAAGCTTTGTTACTTTCGTCGAAAGTAACGCAAAAGCACTTTTGACAGCCGTTCCGTCCATCAAAAGCTGCCTTTGCGCCCTGCCGGGGGCTTTTCCGTCCTACGGACGGGGCGGCTGTTGCCGCCGCTTTACTTCCGCCGCTATAGCTTTTCGGATAGCCGAAAGTACATTTTCTATCGTATATTCATCCCATCCGGCAAGCCATATCAGCGTCCACATTTCTGCCTCAGTCAATTCTATATCTCCGAATATTTCATTGAGTTCGGCAATCCTCCGGGCTTCACTCTCGTAGAAATATTTGTTCACGTTCTGGCTGTCGTATCATATTCGCCCTCCTTTTCAAGACCGCAACAACGCAAGGTCTATATCTTTTGCAACCTTGCAGACACCAAGCCCGCAAATTCTATATACTCTGTATTGTTGCGCTGTTGCCTTATTCCGGCTTGATTTTATCCAGTTCCCAATACCACGAATTGTTTATCCGCTTTGCCCTGATACTCAATTCCTTTTTCGCATTTTCAAGCGTCCGTCTAGATATACCCTGTTCCTCTGCAAGATTGAAAATCTCATTACTCTGCATGGCATTGTTTGTTTCTGCCACTTCCCGGAGCAGACGCTTCGCCTGTTCTAGCTTATTCGCTTTCGGAGCGATACCGCCCAACACTTCATCGGCGGTAATCTCATAATCTCCGAGCCAGTGAAAACCGTCCTCCGACAACTCAAAGGCTTTCGGGTGCCCAAACGCCGCCAGATTGTTTTTTATCTGGACTACCGCCCTTATATTCGCTTCGCCCTCCACTCTGCCGACCAGCAGGACGCTCCTTGCCACCGCAAAGAAATCAATGGAACCCATGCCCCGATATGCTGCCTTATTTCCAGCCGCTTTGTTCATGTGCCCTACAAGTACAATGGCACATTGATATTTCTCCGCCAGAGTCGCCAGCTTCTTTGTCATATCCCTTGCTTCATTTGCCCGGTTCATATCCATACCGCCGCCGAGATACGCCTGTATCGGGTCTAAAATCAGTAACTTCGCCTTTGTCCTTATGACTGCTTCTTCTAGACGTTCATCTATCATGGAAAGTGATTTTATGCTCTCGTCAATGGCGGAAATATTTTCACAATTTGCTCCTGCCGCTTCCAAACGGGGCTTAACCGTATCTGCAAGCCCGTCCTCCGCACTCTGGTAAATCACATTCAGCGGCTCCGTCAGTTTCATTTTGCTGTCCAGACCCTCGCCTTTTGACAGCTTCGCCGCTATGTTCAGCACAAGCGTTGTCTTACCGTCCCCCGGATCGCCTTGTACAATCGTCAGCTTTCCATAAGGGATAAACGGAAACCACAGCCACGCCACCTCCTGCGACTGTATCTCCGACATTTTAATCATCTGTAATTCTGTTCTCGTTCCTGCCATAATGTCCTCCGTTTTTGAAAAATTCGTTGTCACCGGAAGAAACCTCTGCTATACTTGAATTGTGATTGTTGATAACAGAGGTTTTCCAGTTATCACAGCCCTAACAGTTGCCGCTGTCAGGGCTTTTTTCTTCGCCTTGCCACAGATACCTTGCACCGTCCAACATCCAAAGAATTGCTTTCAGCATATCTTCATAGGCTTCCCGCAAATCTCTGATTTCTTCGGAAGTAATCCCCGGCTTTTTGCCATCAATTTGCTCCGCCAGTTCCACCAGCCGATTCTCCATTTCCTGCAACCGTTCCACAATCTGATAAACTGTTTCTTTCTTGCCTACCACGCACACCCGGTTATAAATGCAGGAACGGACAAAATAATCTTTTTTCTTCATGCCGCTTGTGAAAATCTTTGCTTCGATTTCTTCCCTCTCTCTCGGAGAGATACGGAAACTGATTGTCGGATATTTGTGTGTGCCGCTCATTCCTCTGCGCCCTCCTTAAATTCTTCATCCAGCAATTTTGCCATTTGTGTCTGTTCCGTCGGGAACATATGAGCATAGCGATAAGTAATATCCACGCTTTCATGCCCCACCCTATTTCCGATTGATACCGCCGAAAATCCCATGCTGATAAGCAGTGATACATGAGAATGTCGCAAATCGTGGATTCTAATGCGTTTCACTCCCGCTTTTTCCGCCCCTCTTGTCATTTCATGGTGCAGAAAGCTTTTTGTCAGATGAAAGATACGGTCAGTGGGAAGAATCCCGTACAATCTGCCGATATAATCTTTCAGTTCTTCACATAAGAAATCCGGCATACTTACATTTCGTTTGCTTTTCGGAGTCTTTGGGTCTGTAATTACATCTTTACCCTCCAATCGCTGATAAGATTTTGTTACCCGAATGACTTTGTTATCAAAATCAATATCCTGCGGCGTGAGAGCTAACAGTTCGCCCACTCGTAAACCGCACCAGTACAATATCTGAAACGCATGATAGGAATATGGTTTGTCCTTTACCGCTTCAATGAATTTCAGATATTCCTCTTTTGTCCAGAACAGCATTTCCTCCGCTTTTCCCTTTCCCAGTGACCCCGCCTTTACAACAGGATTGCTTTTCAGTTCATAGAACCGTACCGCATGATTAAATAGTGCGCTCAATTCTGATTGCAGAGTTTTCAAATAAGTCGGAGCATAGGGCTTTCCTTTTTCATCACGATAGGAAATCTGTTCATTCTGCCACTGGATAATATCTTTCGGACGAATATCACGCATTTTCTTGTCCTTGAAATAGGGCAGCAGCTTTGTCCTCAAGATATGCTCTTTTGTCAGCCAGGTATTGTGTTTCAGCTTCGGCTTCATATCTCTTGTATATGCCTGAACAAATTCCTCGAAAGTCATATCCAAGTCAGCCGCTTCTTTCATACGGAAATGCCGTTCCCACTCTGTTGCTTCCCGTTTGGTCTTAAATCCCCTCTTAACTTTCCGGCAATTCTTACCAGTCCAGTCATAATAGTGAAAGGACACATACCATGTTCCCCGCTGTTCGTCTTTGTACGCCGCCATAATCTCACTCCTTTCCTAATTCGCCTGCGCCATGCCATAAAATTTTTCTTCATAGTATTTTCTGCTCACTCGTCCGGCGATTGTGATAAAACCTTTTGCTTCCAGTTCTTCGTTCATCTGCCGCACCAGCTTATAAGCAAATGGTTTGGAAATGCCTAAGTCCTGCGCCACTTCTCCGGCCGTTACAAATAAATCATTTTTCAAACACACGTCCTCCTTATAGCTTTTTTGTTAAATCCCATATTTGCAGTATACTTAACATTTATGTTATTGTCAATAGCTTATTTGTTAGACTTATCTTTTTTATTAAATTTAGCATTTCTGATAAGTCGTTATTGCTCTATTATTTCATATATGCTACAATATAAAAAACAGCAAAAGCTTAAAAAGGGGAAGTTATGAACTATACAATCCGGACAATGAAAAAGCAGGAATTTCCATTGCTTGAAGATTTTTTATATGAAGCAATCTTTATTTCAGAAGGTATGGAAGTTCCACCCAGAAGTGTTATTTCCTTACCAGAGTTACAGACTTATATTAAAGATTTCGGACTATTAAAAGATGATTTTGCGTTAGTTGCAGAAATAGAAAAACAAATCGTTGGTGCTGTTTGGGTACGCATTATCAATGATTACGGACACATTGACAGCAGCACTCCCTCTCTTGCAATTTCTCTCTATAAAGACTACCGAAAACATGGAATATGAATTGCCATGATGAAAGAAATGCTGAATTTGCTTAGAAATCATGGATATAAAAGTGTTTCTCTTTCTGTCCAAAAAGCAAATTATGCTGCCAAAATGTATCAAAAATTAGGATTTAAAATTGTAAATGAAAATAAAGATGAATGGATTATGATATGCCATTTATAGATTTCAGAAAGGACATAGATTATGTTACTAGGAGAACGAATAAAAAAAATCCGCACATTCCGAGGACTGACACAACGGGAATTAGGCTTAAAGCTAGGATATGAAGAACGCAATGCTGATGTTCGTGTAGCCCAATATGAATCCGGCTATCGGGTTCCCAAAAAAGATACACTCATAGAAATTTCTAAAATTTTGAACGTCAATTATATAACTTTGTTACGGAAGTTCCTGCTGCGCCGAAGATATTATGCAAACTTTCTTCTGGCTTGACGAGGACAACCGCAATGCTTTTCATCTGTTCCAGCTTGTCCGCAATCCTGGCAAGTGCAATTCCTTCGATGATAAGTCTGTCCGATATAATGATACTGATGAATGGCCCGCTCATGCCCCTGTCGGTATGTGGATTGATTACGGTCTGGTAAATGAATTTCTGCGTGAATGGTGTCTGCGGAAAGAACAACTAAAAAGCGGAGAAATTTCAGAGGACGAATATTTTGAATGGAAAATCAACTGGCCTGCTTCCAGCAGCAGCGTTGATGAACAGGGAAATGACAAGAAAAATAACAGTTATGATTGGAGAAAATATAATGGATTATAATAATATTTATAATTTTAAAAACCCTATTCGGCATTTTATAAATATAGACAATATAATTTTCCCAACAAGTCCAGCTTCCATAGACATTGATGATACTTGTTGGACAAAACCTATCAAATTTACCATACGAAAAAATGATAATAGCTTTCGCACCTTGAAGCTTCCCAATATTATTTCTTTAACTTGTGCTTATGAACATTTTAAAACATTTCCACACTTTGATGATCCGCAACAACTTGACACTTCTCATAAACGATTATCTGTTCGATTAAATACAGGGGATTTTGCGATTGGGGAATATGATGTTCAATTAGAAAATGACTTTGAAGAGCTATGTGTCTATGACAATCTAATCAAATTAGATATAAAGGAATTCTATGGGCGATTATATACTCACTATTTAGATTTTAATGGCTTACCTGACCGCTATATTACAAATATGAATTTTGGAGCTACAAACGGCTTGATTATGGGTAACTATTTATCTCTATATTTTGCTGAACAACATTTAACAAAAATAAGTTATGTTCTTGAAAATGCGCTTGTAGAGCAAAATATCGTTTGTGATTTTACATATTTTTCCGATGATTTTTATTTCTTTTGTAACAAAGAGGACGTAAGTAAAATAATCCAAATATTTTATTCTGTTTTAGATCAATTCGATTTGCAAGGAAACGAAAACAAATATGAAATATGGGATTATGAAAAATTTAATTCTTATAATGTAATTGCAAGATATTGGAAAAAATTAATTGCACATTGTAATACACATTACAGCAGCGAAAGTTCGCAAAATAAATTGGTTTTTATAAATCAAATTGTGTACCGTATATCTCAATTATACGATGAAAAGCAAAAAAGAGTATTTATTAACAACTTTTTTAAAACAAAGTATTTCAGAACACTAAATTTAGAAAAATTCATCACAAAAGAATATGACTACCATCAATTATGTTATATTTTTAGAACTTCTCCAGAATCACTATTATATTGTATTGACAAGTTTCGCTATATGAATAACTTTGATAAAAATAAAGTAAAGAAATTTTTCAAGATACGGTTTAAGGAATCCCTAAAAACTTCGTTTCATGAAGAACAACTATACTATTTTTATGCAATTGGTGAATTAGGGTTTACAGATATATTAGCAGAAAATACTGAATTAGTTTTGTGTTCAAAAAATCAAGTGCTAATTTCATATTATCTTAGCATTCACTTATTTTCTGAACAGGATATTAATACTTTAAAGAATAACACAGATGAAGCATATTGGTTTCAAAATTATCATTTAATTCTATACACCCCTAATTTGTTAACAGATTTAGAAAATAGTATATTATCCTATCTAATTCCAGAAAAATGTCGTCCCGTACCAAACGAAAAATCATCTGCTGTCAGGCGCAGAACAACCTATATGGAATTTTATAAAGAAAACTTATCTAACGGAAAAGCACTTATTCAAAATATAAATGATATAGAAATTGCTATCCATGAATATCTAGATCTAAGATTTGAAGAAGAAGAAAATCTATTTTTTCAATAAAACAGGTATCAAAAAGGTATCACGCCACATACTAAGAGCCAGGAAGTCCGCTGTTTATGCGGCTTCCCGGCTCTCTGTTTACTACTCAAACTCGATGGTTGCCGGTGGTTTTCCTGTGCAATCATACATAACGCGATTGATGTGTTTTACTTCATTTACAATTCTGCTCGTTGTTTTTCCGATGACATCCCACGGAATTTCTGCGCTTTCGGCTGTCATGAAATCGGTGGTGGTGACGGCGCGGAGGGCGATGGCGTAATCGTAGGTTCTTTCATCTCCCATGACTCCGACGGAGCGCATGTTGGTCAAGGCTGCGAAGTACTGGCCGATTTCGTGGGCGATTCCGGCTTTGTCGATTTCTTCGCGCCAGATCGCGTCGGCGTCCTGTACCATTTTGACTTTCTCGGCGGTTACTTCGCCGATGATACGGATGCCAAGTCCCGGCCCGGGAATGGCTGACGGAATACGAGGTATTCCGGGATGCCGAGCTCAAGGCCGGCTTTTCTTACTTCGTCTTTGAAGAGGTTGCGCAGCGGCTCGATGATTTCTTTGAAATCTACGTAGTCCGGCAGTCCTCCGACGTTATGATGGGATTTGATGACGGTGGATTCTCCGCCGACGCCGCTCTCTACAACGTCTGGGTAGATGGTTCCCTGTACCAGGAAGTCTACAGCACCAATTTTCTTTGCTTCTTCTTCGAAGACGCGGATGAACTCTTCGCCGATGATTTTACGTTTTCTCTCCGGCTCTTCTACGCCTTTTAATTTTGCATAGAAACGCTCCTGTGCGTTAACGCGGATGAAATTCAGGTCGTATGGGCCGTCCGGTCCGAAGACTGCTTCTACTTCATCGCCCTCGTTTTTACGCAGCAGGCCGTGATCTACGAATACGCAGGTCAGCTGGTTTCCGACTGCTTTGGAAAGCATAACAGCTGCTACGGAGGAATCGACTCCGCCGGACAGTGCGCAGAGGACTTTTCCGTCGCCTACTTTTTCGCGGATAGCTTTGATGGATTCTTCTACGAAGGAGTCCATGTGCCAGTCGCCGGCGCAGCGGCAGACATTGTATACAAAGTTGGAAAGCATTTTCTTTCCTTCTTTGGTGTGCAGAACTTCTGGATGAAACTGGGTTGCATAGAGGTTTTTCTCTACGTTTGCAACGGCTGCTACCGGACAGTCATCCGTATGGGCGATGATTTCGAATCCCGGAGCTGCTTTGGAGATGTAGTCGTTGTGGCTCATCCAGCAGATGGTTTTTTCGGATACGTTCTCAAACAGTGCGGAACTGGTATCTACAGTTACCTCAATTTTTCCATATTCTCTGACCGGTGCTACTTCTACTTTTCCGCCGAGCAGATGCATCATCAGCTGTGATCCGTAGCAGATGCCGAGGATCGGGATTCCAAGTTCAAAAATTTCTTTTGTATAAGTCGGGGAATCCGGCAGATATGCGCTGTTCGGGCCGCCGGTGAAGATAATACCTTTCGGCTGAATTTCTTTGATCTTTTCGATGTCTGTTTTGTAAGAATAAATCTCACAGTAAACGTTGCACTCACGTACACGTCTTGCAATTAACTGATTGTACTGACCGCCAAAATCAAGTACGATAACCGTTTCTCTTTTCAAGAACGTTCCCTCCTGTTTTTTCTTCTGTGCATGATGAACTACATGCGTTTTTTGGGTTTGATGCTAATTATAGTAAAGAAACCGTAAAATTTCAACCCCCGAAGTACAGGAATCGTGTTCTTTTCGCTGTACTTCGGAGGTTTTTCTTTTTTTTCGGGTCCTTATTCTCCGATGGTGATGGTGTAGCCTGCCTGGAAGGTTTCCCCAGCTTTCAGGTGCTGTTCGCCGTATTTGTCTTTTAATTCGCCGTCAAAGCCGACGTTGTCGCAGCGGCCGATCCATGGCTCGAGGCACACGAACGGGGCATCTGCTTTTGGCTTGGACCATACGCCGACGCTCGGGAAGCCTTTGCAGGTGAGAGTGACGTACGGTTTTCCATCCACTTCTACGCCGACGCGCTCGACCTGGGTATTGTCGAAGATCAGGCGTCCTCGTCGAAAAGGGTTCTGGTGTACGGGATTCTGCCGTCCTGAAGTTTCAGTTTTCTCGGATGTGCGGCATCGACGCCTGCTGTTTCCGGGTCGATCAGGACGTATTCGAGTTCGGTCTCGGTGTGGTTTTCCAGGCCTTTGTTGAAGACGATGTCATACTGTTCCGGAATCATGAATGCAGGATGTCCGCCGACGGAGAAGTACATGTCATCATCACCGGTGTTTTCTACGTTCCAGGTTATGGTCAGGGTTCTGCCGGAGAGTTCCTGGGTTACGGTGAAGGCAAAATCGAACGGGTAGACTTTTTGGGTTTCTTCGGTCGATACCAGGCGGTGTACGGTTTTGTTTTCGGTGTTTTCGATGCACTCGAATTCGTTGTCGCGGGCGAAGCATGCTGACCCATCGGGTATTTGACTCCTTTATGGGTGTAGAAGCCGCCGTTTACTTTTCCGACGAACGGGAACAGGACCGGTGCGTGGCGGTTCCAGAAGGCCGGATCGCCGATCCAGACTGCCTCACGGTCAGCCGCTTTATCGTAGATGCTGCTAAGTTCTGCGCCGTGATCGCTGATCTGCACGCGCATGATTTTCGTTTTCCATGGTTCTCATGTTTTGTTTCCCCCTGTGTTATTTTTATGGTTTATTCTGGATAGACGAGACGGGAGTCGTCGATTCCGTACAGGACTTCATCCAGGTATTTTTTGCCGAGGTAGTTGGCCATAGAGAGGTTCATGTCCAGATAGTTTCCGCAGTCTTTCGGGGATGCGCCCGGAACTTCGCCTTTGAAATCGCGGATGAATTCATACATTTCGGTGACGAGCGGGACGATGTCTCTGGAGGTGTAATCTCCGGCCAGCAATAGGTAGAAACCGGTGCGGCAGCCCATTGGGCCGAAGTATACAGTTTTGTCTTTCCACTGCTCATGGTTACGGAGGAAGGTGGCTCCGAGGTGCTCGATGGTGTGGACTTCGGCGGTGTTCATGACGGGCTCATCATTTGGGGAGGTCATTCTCAGGTCGAAGGTGGTGATGATGCTGTCACCTACGTGGTCTTTTCTTGAAACGTAAATGCCTGGTTTAAGTTTGATATGGTCGATCGTAAAGCTTGCAATTTTTTTCCATGACTGGTATTTTCCTTTCTTTCTGTCCTTTAATAGCTGCGGAGTTCATCATCGGTATCCGCAGTGTTTTCGATGGATTTGATGATGAGATCATAACTATAGCATCGCTTACTTTTACAGTGACGCGGTCGCCGACTTTATGACCCAGAATGGCTTTTCCTAATGGCGAGTCGATACTGACGTATCCTTTGAGAGAATTACCACGAACGGTGGTGACAAGTTTGTAGGTTTCTGTCTCATCATCTTCTTCGATGTAAACCTGGACGGTATTGTTGATGCCGACTTCGTCGTCCTTTGAGGTATCTGAAATAACGTGAGCGGTTTTGATCATTTTTTCCAGATAGCGGATGCGGCTTTCGTTGCGGTTTTTGTCCTGTTTGGCAGCTTTGTATTCAAAGTTTTCGCTGAGATCGCCTGGGCACGGGCTTCTTTTACAGCCTCGAGTTCTTTTGGACGGACAACCAGTTTGCGGTAGTCGATTTCTTCCTGCATTTTTTTAATATCGTTTTCGGTCAGTTTATCATACATGATTTTTCTACCTCTTTTCTTGTGAGGTTATTTTAGCACAGAATACGGTAAATTGGAAGTAGGAAGACAGCACGGTAGAATCACTTTCTTACGCACCGGAACAGCAAATGTTCCGGTGCTGAATGAACTATAACGGTTCACTCAGCCGTGTTGCTTGGTTTTGAAGGCGGAATTCCTTTGTTGTCGCTGTTATTTGGCATTTTTCCACCTTCGGGATCGCTCATCGTTTTAACAGACCGGGTTCCGGCGGTGGTGATGATGTCCGTGAGGGTGATCTCTTCGTTGTCGGTACCGGCAGCCAGAGTATACGTTGCGCCCAGTTTCATTTCTGGGCAGGTCAAAACGATGCTGGCGTAGGCTTTTTCGGGTGTGACCGTGAAGAGGGCACTTCCATCGCTGTCTGTCAGTGTGATGGCAGTGTCAGCGGACTGGGTTTCCGTACAGTAATAGGTGATAACGGGCTGGGTGGAAGCTTCGTCGAAGCTTTCCGTCATGCCGGCACTGCCGATAGCAGCTAAGGTTCCGCCGGTCACAATTGCACTTCCGTCGTAATCGAGGGCACTGTCACCATCGCTGGTCGGCCCGTACACGATCGTGGTTCCGCCGGTCACGAGAAGACCGCCGTTGGAATCAAGACCATCACCATCGGCAGATACGGTCAGGGTTCCGCCGGTAATTTTAATGTAAAGCTCAGAGTTTCCCCCGCCGCCGGGGCCTCCCTGCATCATCTGTGGAGCATCGCCGTCAGACGGAGCATTCCCCGGATCGAAGTCCTGCGGCGCATTTCCGCCAGACGGAGCGTTCTCCGGATCGAAGTCCTGCGATGACTGCATATCGCTGCCGTTTTCTGTATCAGGCGGCATTTGCGGAGGTTCCTTTCCGTCTGCCGTACCGGATATGCTGCTATCATCACCGGAGTTTACGACAGCACTGCTATCGTCGTTTGAGCTTGCGGCATTGCTGTCATCGTCACCGGAACCGGCAGCATTGGCGCCATCGTCGCTGGCATTTACGGTAATGTCACCACCATTGACCACAACGCGTTTTCCTTCCAGTCCTTCGTAGCTTTTTTCAACAAGGATCGTTCCGCCATGAATGACGGTGTCGAGATCCGCATGGAAACCGTCATCACCGGAGTTTACGGTGATGGTTCCGTCATCGACAACAATGCTGCCGGTTGCATGGAAGCCGTCCTGTTCCGCCTCGATCGTAAAAATTCCACCGGCAATATAGATATTTCCAAGCTCTGCGTCATCCGTATTCTTCGCTTTGACCGCACTGTTTGCAGCATCAATGTCAAAGCTTCCGTTCAGAATTTTAATCTGATCTTTGGCTGTGATCCCGTTGTCCGCAGCGGCGATTTTGTAGGTTCCGCCGGTAATCACAAGATCATCTTTGGATACAATCCCGTGCTTGTAGTCTGCCTCGATGGTCAGACTTCCTGTCCCGTTGCAGACAAGATCTGATTTGGAGAAGATAACGCTGTCTACCGTGTTGTCGTCAATCTGAGTGTACTCGTTTCCATCGCCAAGCGTGTTGCTGCTGTTTTCAGCAAGCGTGATGAAAACTTTGTCCGCTTCGCGAACGTAGATGGCAGCATTCGTCTCACAGTTGATATGGACTCCATCGAGTACGATCTGAACCTTGTCGGAATCGGATGCGTTTACGATAATCTGGCCATCCTCAAGTGTTCCGCTTACGATGTAAACGCCTTCTTCCGTGATGGTAATTGTGCTGCCGTCTGCTTTGGCTCCGCTGCCGGAGACGGTAGCTGTCGTCTTATTAAGTGTAATTTTTACGGCTTCTGATACTTTATAGCTTCCGCTCTTCTCACGGTCTGTGAATTCGGTGTCGATAGTGGATTCGGTCAGTTCCAGGTCAAAATTAATATCGGAAGCACTTTCCATTGCATTTTCCGAATCTGTGCTCTCTGATGTGGCCGCCGCGTTGTCGGCAGATGTTTCGCCGGTTGACTCTGTACTGGCAGATTCGGCATTTACAGAGCTGGAAGATGTCACTGCTGTGCCGCATCCGCCGAAGGCCAGCGATGATGCAAGAAGCAGGCTGACGACTGCGCCGGTCTCTTTTTTTCTGTTTTTTTTCTTTCTGTTTCGATTCATTATAATTCCTCCCTTCCGGTCTGCGCACGACTGCACAGGATTTCAAGGTTTCCGTTTCTGCAGCGGAGCTGGTCAATCATGTTTTTCTCTTCGCCTTCCTCGCGGAATACGATGCGATACTCCAGCTTGAAAAGACTTCCCATATTCGTGGTTTTTACCTGTACAAGCTCGCAACGGTTCAGATACCTGGCAAAGATATCGTCAAAAACACTGATATATCAAGG
>ENA-OQBT01000989-OQBT01000989.1-human-gut-metagenome-genome-assembly--contig:-NODE-989-length-13491-cov-2.551407_pt1 | contig 13491 bp, 16 predicted proteins | sample MGYA00242749_ERZ504557 | MGnify/ENA primary metagenome ERZ504557 (study PRJEB26092, sample SAMD00036243) | human gut metagenome | host: Homo sapiens | study: EMG produced TPA metagenomics assembly of... | reverse complement strand
TGAAAGTTCCCGCGCCGAACTTATGGGGGCCTTGGGGTTTGTGGATGGCGTCGTTGTCTTTGAAGAAGACACGCCCGCTGAATTATTAAGTGCGTTGCGTCCCAATATTTTGGTTAAAGGCGGCGATTATAAGCCGGAAGATGTTATCGGTCGTGAATACGTGGATAAAGTGATGATTTTACCGTTTAAAAATGGTTATTCCACGACAGGGATTATAGAAAAGATTAAGTCCTTAGTGCAGGAGGGATTATTATGATTATAGTTACAGGCGGTGCCGGTTTTATCGGCAGTAATATCGTTAAACAACTTAACGAACGCGGTCGCAACGATATTTTAATCGTTGACGATTTAACAGACGGCAGCAAAATCCGTAATTTGCAGATGCTCGATTATTATGATTATGTAGATTGCATCGACTTTGATGATGCGGTAGCTACGAATACCTTTGATGTGGGACCGATTGAAGTGGTGTTCCATGAAGGGGCTTGTGCGGACACGATGAATTATGACGGACGTTACATGATGCACAATAACTTTGAAGGCACCAAAAACTTGTTCCACTATTGCCAGGAACGTCGTGTGCCGTTCATTTATGCATCGTCCGCGTCTACCTATGGTCATGGTAAAAAAGGTTTTACAGAAAAACCGGAATGCGAAGAAGCATTGAATCCATATGCCTATTCTAAATTATTCTTCGACCGTTATGTACGTCGTTTTGAAAAAGACTTACAGTCCCAAGTAGTAGGTCTTCGTTATTTCAACGTATTCGGTCCGAATGAAAACCACAAGGGCAATATGGCGTCTTTAGTACGGCAGATGTTCTACAAACTTCGTGAAACCGGTGAAATTACTTTGTTCGAAGGTACTGACGGTTATGAAAACGGCGGGCAGTTACGCGACTTTATCTATGTCAAAGATGTAGTGAATGTAAACTTCTTCTTCTGGGAACATCCGGAAATCAGCGGTATTTTTAACTGCGGTACGGGCGAAGCGAAAAGCTTCAATCGCTTCATGCAGGCTGTTATCGATTATAACGCTCCGGCAACTTACGCTATATTCCGTTCCCTGAAGTGTTAAAAGGTAAATATCAGAGCTTTACGGAAGCGGACACCACTAAATTGATGGCGGCCGGTTACGATAAAGGCTTTACTAAATTGGAAGATGCCGTTGCCGAATATTGTGAATTGTTAGATCATAACGAAGGTTATGTTCGTTAATTATATCCGTTAATTGTGTTTGTTAAGGAGAAGCCCATGCGCAAAGTATTGTTTTTAGACAGGGACGGCGTTATCAATGTAGATGTGAACTATTTATATCGCATTGATGATTTTGCCTTTGTACCGGGCGCACCAAAAGCGTTAGCTGCGGCCGTGCAGGCCGGTTATGATTTAATCGTCGTCACCAATCAAAGCGGTATTGCCAGGGGTTACTACACAGTAGAAGATATGGAGCGCCTACATGCCTATATCAACGAAGAGTTGACCAAGGTAAAGGCGCCCATCCTTGCATTTTATTATTGTCCTCATCATGTAAAGGGAACGGTAGCGGCATTCACTAAAGACTGTGATTGTCGTAAACCAAAACCGGGCATGTTATTGCAAGCCATGAAGGACTATGATATTGATAAGGAAAACAGTTTTTTAGTGGGCGATAAACCGTCCGATGTGACGGCGGCTGAAGCGGCCGGTATAGAAGGGTACCTTTTTGAAGGCACCGATTTGTATGAATTTTTAGCCCCTATTTTAGAAGCCAAGCAGAAAGGACAGACCCATGAAGGAGTATAAACGGATACTGATTGTCAAAATGAGCTCGCTTGGCGATGTGATTCATGCGTTGCCCACCTTATATGCGATTCGTAAGAATTGGCCGAATGCGCATATTACCTGGGCAGTGCATGAACAGTTCAGCGGCCCTTTGCCGGGCAAACCATGGCTTGATGAAGTTTTGTTTATCGATAAAAAGAAATTGAAATCAATTTCATATTTATGGACTTTGCGCCGTATCTTACACGAACGAAATTTTGATATGTGCCTGGATTTGCAGTGTTTGGCAAAAAGCGCCATCGTTTCGTTTTTATCCGGTGCCAAAGAGAAGTACGGCTATTGGGAGCTGCGTGAAGGCAGTAATCTTGTTAATAAAGCCTTGGTAGGGCCCAATAAATACGGCCATGTCATTGAGCGTTATTTAGATACGGTACGGGCTTTAGGCGGCACTGTGGATACTATTGAATTTCCCATGAATGAATCGGAAGAAGCGGCTAATTCCTGTGAGGCTAAATTACGGGCTCAGGGCATGCCGCAAGGTGCCGATTATGTAGTTGTAGTGCCGGGTGCCCGGTGGATTGTTAAAGAATGGCCAATCCCGCACTTTACCGACCTTTGTAAGCGCTTAGCCGCCCAAAAGCAATATGTGGTACTCGTAGGGGCCCCTTCGGATAAGGAAAAGGCGGATGAAATTCAAAACGGCGTAGATAGTCCGTATGTCATAAATATGACGGGGCAAACTTCATTGGAAGAATTAATTGAATTAATACGTCGCTGTAAACTGTATGTCAGTGCCGATACGGGCCCGTTACACATTGCCAACGCGCTAAAACGCCCGTTAATCGGTTTATATGGCACCACATCGCCGGAACGAACCGGTCCTTATGGCGGCGATTATGTGCATATTATTGTTTCGCCAACATCGAAGGCCACGCCGGAGGCACCGCTCGTGGATGATCCGGAATGTATGGCGCAAATTACGGTGGATACCGTATGGGAAACGGTGCAAACACTGCTTTAAAAAAGGAGTTAGTATTTTATGAACCTCAATCATAAACGAATTGTAGTCACCTTTTTGATGCATTTAGGGGACGTTATTTTAACAACGCCTTTTTTACATGTGTTGCGACAGGCGGCACCTCAAAGCCACATTACATTTGTAATGGATGAAAAATTAAAAGAGGTTATGCAATATAATCCGAATATAGACAGTATAGTAACGATTGATAAAAAAGGCCGCGACAACAGTATTAGTGCGCTAAGACGGATAGCTCATGAATTACGTGATAAAGAAGGTCGTCCGGATGTGGTAATCAATATTCACCCCAACGAACGAACGAGCTTTTTTGCATGGGCTTTACATGGCAAAATTACGGTGGGTATGAGCCATTTTCTGTTCCGTCCGTTTATGACGAAGTATACGCGCCTTGATCGTAAAACACGTCATGCTGCGGATATGTACATTAATGTGTTGGAACAGTTGGGCGTAAAGGATACGTCCAATAAAGGCCTTGAAATATATACCTGTCCCGAATGGGAGGCAAAGGTAACTGAGTTTTATGAATCCCATGGCGTCAGTGATGTGGATACGGTTATCGGCTTTAATGTAGGCAGTGCGGTGCCCGAGAAACGTTGGCCGAAAGAACGATTTGCGGCGGTGGCTGATTATTTTGCCGACCACGGCTATAAGATTGTATTTTTCGGCGGTCCTATGGATGAAGACATGGTGGCCGATGTAGTGGACAGATGAAACATACGCCGATTGTGGCAACGGGTAAATTCAGTTTAGGCGAATTGGCGGCCGCCATTCATCGTTGCAGTTTATTTATAACCAATGATTCCGGACCGATGCATGTGGCGGTGAGCAGCATGTGCCGCTCGTAGCCTTGTATGGTCCGTCTAATCCTAAATTTTACGGTCCATACACGCAGAACTGCGTAGTCTTGGAATCAATGGAAGAGTATGAAGTAGGCAAAAGCATGAAACAGATCATCAAGGAAGGCAATTACAAAGGCGTATCTGTTATATCTACCGAAGCCGTTATTGCGGCGGCTCAATCGCTTCTTGTCGAACCGGGAAGCGAGGAACCCTGATGACCTATATAATATTTGATTTGGAATGGAATCAGCCCTTTGCCAATGACATTAGCTTTATGAAGCGCACCGGTTTACCCGTATCGGGGGAAATTATTCAAATCGGCGCTATTAAGCTTGATGAAAACTTAGAGTTGGTTGATACCTTCAATACTTTTGTAAAACCGCAGTATTTAACGCGCATGCATAAACATGTGGAGAAGTTGACCCATATATCGGCCGCTGATTTGGCCATGGGTGTTTCTTTCGTGCAGGCTTACAAGGATTTTGAACACTGGTGCGGTGACGATGCCGTGCTTTTGACCTGGGGCTCCGATGATATTGTGATGCTTCGTGAAAACCTCAAGTTATTCGGTCTGCCCGGTACGATTAAACATACCTGGTATGATGCGCAGCTTATTTTTGCTTATTTGCAACATGGCAATACGCAGCAGGTAGCTTTAAGCAAAGCTATGGAAGAGCTTGACATAAAACAGGATGAGTTGAATGCTCATGATGCCTTGAATGACTCCATTTTCACAGGCTATATTTGTAAAGCGATTGCGCTAGACCAGGGGATTGCTCAGTACGAACAAATTTCAAAAAACACTTATTCGCAGGCCTATTTTCCGAAACCAATCAGTTTCTTTATTTATGAAAACTTCGGTGATAAACGCAAAGTGTTGCACGATAATAAAGTGCGCCGCGCTCATTGTCCGGAATGTCAGTCCTTGTTGACAACCAATAAAATTCAGCGCTTAAGCGGCGATAAATTTTTGAGCATCGGCCGCTGTCCGCATCACGGCTTATTCGGTGTCCATTGGCGTATCGGTAAATATATGAAGCGCAATCGAGAACTTAGTTATTATGTGACTAAGACATTGACGGCGGCACCGCCGGAACTTCAAAATTTATATGAAGAACGGGCTGAGTTAAATCGTCAAAAAGAGGAAGCCTATTTGGCCCGCATGGCGGCGAAACAGGCAGAGGAAGACGCAAAGCAGCAGTTTATTAATAATCCGGATAAAAAATAAATGAAAATGACTTACAGTTGAGATGTAGAAATTTTTCAATTGATGTATAATATATACAGCTGAATCGGCCGCTACGGGCCGATTCCTAATTTTGAATTAGGAAGGATGATAATATGGAACGTAAATATGCTTGGCATGAATATACCGAAGCCGACACACAGGCTATGGAAGCTTTATGTAAAGAGTATCGTGATTTTTTGGATAACGGCAAAACAGAGCGCGAATGCATTGAACAAACAATCGCGAAAGCGGAAGCCGTTGGTTATAAAAATTTAAAAGAATTTCAGAACGCGGGTCAACCGATTAAACCGGGCTACAAAGTATACGCCGTACACATGAATAAAATCATTGCTTTATTCAATATCGGTACCGACTCTTTGGAACAAGGTTTCAATATCTTAGGTGCTCATATCGATTCGCCGCGCCTTGATGTTAAACAGAATCCGTTCTATGAAGATAAGAACTTGGCCTTCTTTGATACGCACTATTACGGCGGTATCAAAAAGTACCAGTGGGTGGCTATGCCCCTTGCTTTACATGGCGTCGTTGTGAAAAAAGACGGCACGAAAGTAACTCTTTCCATCGGTGAGAAAGATACGGATCCGGTATTCTGCGTAACCGACTTATTGCCTCATTTGGGCCAGGAACAGATGGAGAAAAAAGCGGCCAAAGTGATTGAAGGGGAAAACCTTGATTTACTCATCGGCAGCCAACCTGTTAAAGGTGAACTTAAAGACGGCGTAACCAAGTTCTTGAATGATATTTTTGAAAAAGAATACGGCTTCACCGAAGAAGATTTATTGTCCGCCGAACTTGAAATCGTACCGGCCGGTCGTGCTCGTGAAATGGGCTTTGACCGCAGCATGATTTTGGCTTACGGCCAGGACGACCGCGTTTGTGCTTACACTTCCTTAGCGGCTATGCTGGAAGTAGATAAAGTAAAACGCACTACCTGTACTTTATTGGTAGATAAAGAAGAAATCGGTTCTGTCGGTGCTACGGGCATGCAATCCCGTTGGTTTGAAAATGTGGTAGCTGAATTATTGGCCATGGCCGGTAATAAGTCGCCATTGGCCGTGCGTCGCAGCTTGGAACGGAGCCGCATGTTGTCTTCCGACGTAAGTGCCGGTTTCGATCCATTGTATGCATCCGCCTTTGAAGCTAAAAACGCCGCATTCCTTGGCAAAGGTGTTGTATTTAACAAATTCACCGGTGCTCGCGGTAAATCCGGTTCCAATGACGCCAATGCGGAATACATGGGCTTTATTCGCCGTATTATGGATGATAATAATGTTAATTTCCAAACGGCTGAACTCGGTAAAGTAGACCTTGGTGGCGGCGGTACCATTGCGTACATCATGGCGCTTTACGGCATGAACGTTATCGACTGCGGCGTGGCTGTGCTCAGCATGCATGCACCTTGGGAAGTAACGAGCAAAGCGGACGTATATGAAGCTAAGAAATGTTATGTAGCCTTTTTAAAAGCCGACGGCGTGGAAGGAAATCTATAATGGGTAATATCAGTCAAGGTAAGACCAGTAAACCGACGGTGCGCATTGATATTTTTGACATTGAAGAAGACAAGGCGCAACAATATTTGAAGGACCGTGAAGAATGCGCTACTGCCGCGGAAGCGGTAATGGCGAAGTATTGTCAGACTGTTAAGCGTGAAACCCTTGATCCGACGGAAGGCCAAGGCGTAGTAGGCTATTATAAAACGGGTGAAATCCTCATGCAAGTTTTGCTTGATCCGTTTGAAATTCCGGTTATGAAAGTAGCCATCGGCCGCGGTAAATTGGAAGAGTATATTTTGGCGGCCAACAGTTTGACTCATGAAATGCTCGAACAGCTGGCTAAGGAGGACGAAACTAATGTTATTGGTACAATATCCGACTTGCACAACTTGTAAAAAAGCAAAAAAATATTTGGAAAGTCATAATATCAGTTTTGATGACCGCAATATTAAGGAAGAAAATCCGACAGCTGAAGAACTTGGTCTTTGGCAACCGAAGAGCGGTAAAGACGTTAAGGCTTTTTTCAATACGTCCGGTCAGGTTTATCGCAGTGAAAATATTAAAGATAAATTGCCCACTATGAGTGATGAAGAAAAAATGGCTTTACTTGCTACGAATGGCATGCTCGTAAAACGTCCGTTATTAATCCTTGATGATGAAGTGCTGGTAGGTTTTAAAGAAGCAGAATGGGAAGCGGCACTTAAACGGAATGGCTATTTGAAGTAGTTGACAATCCTGTGGGCGTCATTTATAGGCCTCTTTGATGAATTTTCTTTCATTTTCCTATTGAAATAGGCAAAGAAACAGGCTATAATGGTTGCAATATCCCGTGTAGATGGATATGTGTAGTATGGTAGAAGGGAGCATTTTATTATGTGGAAGAAACGTGTAGTAGTGGCAGCGGCGGCAGCTTTGATGGCTGTAGGTTTACTCGCCGGCTGTGGTAGTGACAGTAGCAATGATAGCGGTGCGAACAAAACGTACAAAGTAGGGGTCGTTCAACTCGTTGAACATCCGGCGCTTGATGCGGCCAACAAGGGATTTGTTGACGGCTTGGCGTCTAAAGGGTTTAAAGATAATGTAAAAATCGATCAGCAGAACGCTCAGGCGGACCAGTCGAATTTGAACAGTATTGCCCAGCGTTTTGTGGCAGATAGAGATGATTTGGTGTTGGCTATTGCAACGCCGGCTGCTCAAGCTATGGCAAATGCAACCAAAGATATTCCAATCTTGGGTACAGCCATTACCGATTATGTCCAAGCTAAATTAGTAAAAAGTGATGAAAAACCGGGCACTAATGTGAGTGGTACGACTGATATGAATCCGGTAGAAAAACAGGTGGACTTAATTACTCGTATTTTACCGAATGCTAAGAAAGTCGGCATTATCTACAGTGCCAGCGAAGTGAATTCCCAATTACAGGCAGAACGCATGAAGAAACATGCTCAGGAAAAAGGCCTTGAAGTTGTGGAAATGACGGTTCAAAATGTGAACGATATTCAGCAGGTCGCACAAAACTTGGTAACACAGGGTGTTGAAGCTATTTATGTACCTACCGATAATGTAGTTGTATCGGCTATGCCTAACTTGGTTAAAATTACCGATGCCGCTAAAATTCCGGTATTCCCGGGTGAAGACAATGTGGTAAAAATGGGCGGTTTAGCGACTTACTCCGTTGATTACTACCAATTGGGCTTCCAAACCGGTGTAATGGGGGCTAAAATCCTATCCGGTGAAGCTAAAATCGAAGATATGCCGGTTGAAAGTCAAAAAGAATTCAAATTGGTTATTAACCAAGATGTGGCTAATCGTTTAGGCATTACTATTCCGGCCGACGTTTTGCAAGAAGCCGGTAAATAAATATCCTGATTAAAAAAGGGAATAGCCCGATTTTAAACTAAAGGGTAAATAATTAACCTAATACATAAAAGAAAAGGGCTTCGGCCTTTTTCTTTTTATAGATGGAGGAAACATGGAAAACCTGATTATTTCTACATTAGGCCAAGGCCTGTTATGGTCACTGTTGGCTATCGGCGTATTTATTACGTTCCGTGTATTGGATATTGCCGATTTAACCGTTGAAGGGAGCTTCCCATTAGGCGCAGCTATTTCCGTTACACTCGTTGTGGCCGGCGTGAATCCGGTTGTATCGATTTTAGCAGCCGCCGTGGGCGGTATGCTCGCCGGTGTGGTTACGGGCTTGGTTCATACTAAGCTTAAAATTCCGGCCCTCTTAGCCGGGATTCTAACCATGATTGCATTATACTCGGTGAATCTTCATGTCATGGGGAAAGCGAATGTGTCCTTATTGCGCATGGACACAGTATATACCTATTTGGAAGCCATGAATATTTCCGCTACCTGGCTTTGGCCATCGTAGGCTTATTGGTAGCTTTTTTATCCGGTCTATTTTTATTCTGGTTCTTCGGGACGGAAATCGGGGCCGCCATTCGTGCCACCGGCGTGAATCCGCAAATGATTCGTGCCCAGGGCGTGAATACGGATACGATGATTGTATTGGGCTTGCTTTTATCTAATGCGTTTGTAGCTGTAGCCGGTGCCTCGTAGCACAAGGAAACGGTTATGCCGACGTAGGCATGGGCGTAGGCACCATCGTTATCGGTTTGGCTTCGGTTATCATCGGGGAAGTTCTCTTCGGCACCCGTTCTTTTGTGAAAAGTTTAACGGCCGTAGTGCTCGGTTCCGTTGTGTTCCGTATCGTTATTGCCATTGTATTATACTTAGGTATGCCGCCAAATGATTTGAAATTATTTACGGCGTATTGGTTGCCATCGCCTTGTCCTTACCGACATTGAAGGCGAAATGGCAGAGTCGCTAAGGAGGGCTACCTATGTTAGAAGTTAAACAGATTGTCAAAACATTCTTTAAAGGTACGGTCAATGAAAAAGTGGCTCTTCATGGCGTTGATTTACGCTTGGAGTCCGGTGATTTTGCTACCGTTATCGGCGGTAACGGGGCCGGTAAGAGTACCTTGTTGAATTCCATTGCCGGTGTATTTCCCATTGATTCCGGATCCATTCATATTAATGATACGGATATTACGAAAATGCCGGAATACAAACGAGCGGCGTTTATCGGCCGTGTATTCCAGGACCCTATGCTTGGTACGGCGGGGAACATGCAAATTGAAGAAAATCTTCTTCTCGCTTTGCGCCGTGGTAAACGGATGGGCCTTAAATGGGCGTTCGTACCGAAAGAACGGGAATTGTTCCGTGAACGTTTATCCTCTTAGGCCTTGGTCTCGAAGACCGTTTGACGGCTCGTATGGGCTTATTGAGCGGCGGTCAGCGCCAGTCCATTACCTTGTTAATGGCCACCATGCTTCGTCCTGAGCTGCTATTGCTCGATGAACATACGGCAGCCCTTGATCCTAAGACGGCTGAAAACGTGTTAACGTTGACGGATAAACTCGTTAAAGAGCATAATCTGACAACCTTATGATTACGCATAACATGCGTGATGCCTTGCGTTTCGGCAATCGTCTGATTATGATGAATAACGGACGCATTATCTTTGACGTGCGCGGCGAAGAGAAGAAGAAATTAACGGTTCAAGACTTATTGGAACGCTTTGAAGTGGCCGGCGATACTATTAGTGACCGTATGATGTTGGGAACCTAAAATTCAATCGTAATGAACAGTGGATGCCATTATATGGTATTTACATAAAATGAATATCGTTGTACTTATAACGACGTATGTAAAGAGGGATTTTTGTAAAATCCCTCTTTACAATTATAGGGGCATATAGTATACTCATTAAGGTGCTATACGCACTGTTAACGCAAGCGAAGTATTCGAATCTCCAACGTTTACTTTGGCTTGTCGAGATTTTATTCGTAGTACAGGAGGACATAATAATGTTAACTACAGAAGCTAAACAAGCTATCATCAAAGAATTTGCTGTTCATGAAGGCGACACCGGATCTCCGGAAGTACAAATCGCGATTTTGACTAACCGCATTGTATACCTTACTGAACATTTGAAAGAACACAAAAAGGATCATCACTCCCGTCGTGGTCTTTTGAAATTGGTTGGTCAACGCCGTAACATGCTTGACTACCTTCGTCGTAAAGACATTGAACGTTACCGTGCAATTCTTGAAAAATTAAACTTACGTAAATAATTGCGTTTCACGCGTTAGTTTGCGTAACTTAAAAAGCGGCCTTGGCCGCTTTTTTATATAATAACTAATAAAACACTTTTATTTTATGAGATAATCATTTACAATAATAGAGAATGTAAAAATTGTAGAAGAGTAACTCAGAGGAGGAATCGGAATGGAACAATTCCAAATTGGATCTTGACCGGTCGTACCCTAAACTATTGGAAACAGGGGAAATTGGCAAACAAGCAGGCGGTGCAGCTTAGTACGTTATGGTGATACGGTCGTATTGGTAACGGCTACGGCATCCAAAGAAGCCAAAGACATTGACTTCTTCCCATTGACTGTAGATTATGAAGAAAAAATGTATGCGGTAGGCCGCATTCCGGGGGGCTTCGTTAAACGTGAAGGTCGTCCGCCGGAAACAGCTATTTTGCACAGCCGTTTGATTGACCGTCCGATTCGCCCATTATTCGACAAAGGTTGCCGTAATGAAGTGCATGTATGTGCTACCGTATTGTCCGTAGACCAGGATAATGCACCTGAAATTTGCGGTATGATTGGTGCGTCCGCAGCTTTGGCTTTGTCCGACATTCCTTGGGCAGGTCCAATCGCCGGTGTACGCATCGGCCGTGTAAACGGTTCTTTTGTAATTAACCCAACCGTAGCACAACTTGAAGCTACTGACTTAAATGTAGTCGTAGCGGGCACAAAAGATGCTATCTTGATGGTAGAAGGCGGTGCGCAGGAAGTAGCGGAAGACGTACTCTTAGACGCTATCATGGCGGCTCATGAAGAAATTAAACGCATCGTTTCTTTCCAGGAAGAAATGGTAGCCGTGGCAGGCAAAGAAAAACGCGTATTGCCAACGCATGCTTTAGACGAAGATATTTTGGCAGCCGTTAAAGAATACGCTCATGATGCCCTCGATAAAGCCGTACGTTGTGCCGATAAACAACAACGCGATGCGCAGCAGGATGAAGTATATGCTGATACACGCGCTCATTTTGAAGAAATCTATCCTGAAAATATGGATGATGTAAATATGGCGCTTGAAAAAATGACGAAAGAAATCGTTCGTCATATGATTACGGTTGAAAAAATCCGTCCGGACGGCCGTCAGTTGGATGAAGTTCGTCCAATCAGCGTACGTGTAGGTGTATTGCCTCGCACTCACGGTTCCGGCTTATTCACTCGTGGTCAAACTCAGGTTCTTAATATCTGTACTTTAGCTCCATTGTCTGAAAAACAGACTATCGACGGTATCGGTATTGAAACGGAAAAACGTTATATTCACCACTACAATTTCCCATCCTATTCCGTAGGGGAAGCTCGTTCCTCCCGCGGTCCTGGACGTCGTGAAATCGGTCACGGTGCCTTGCTGAACGTGCTTTATTGGCCGTTTTGCCAACAGAAGAAGAATTCCCATACGCTATGCGTTTGGTATCCGAAGTATTGGAATCCAACGGCTCCAGCTCCATGGCCAGCGTGTGCGGTAGCACCTTGTCCTTAATGGACGCCGGTGTGCCTATTAAAGCACCGGTAGCCGGTATTGCTATGGGTCTTGTAACTCAGGGTGAACATTACACGATTTTAACGGATATTCAAGGCATGGAAGATGCTTTGGGCGATATGGACTTCAAAGTAGCCGGTACGGCGAAAGGCGTTACCGCTATTCAGATGGATATTAAAATTTCCGGTTTATCCCGTGAAATCTTAAAAGAAGCATTGGAACAGGCTCATAAAGGCCGTATGCACATTATGGGCAAAATGCTTGCTGTTATCGATGCACCGCGTGATAATATGTCCCCATGGGCTCCGCGCATTATTACCATGAACATCGACCCTGACAAGATTCGTGACGTAATCGGTCAAGGCGGCAAAGTAATTCGCGGTATCATCGAAGAAACCGGTGCTAAAATCGATATTGAAGATGATGGCACTATCTTCATTGCTGCTGTTGAAGAAGCGGCGGCTAATAAAGCGATTGAAATTATTACCAACTTGACGAAAGAAGTTGAAGTGGGTGAAGTTTACCTCGGTAAAGTAACCCGTCTTATGAACTTTGGTGCCTTTGTTGAAGTATTACCGGGCAAAGAAGGTTGGTACATATTTCCAAATTAGCTAAAGAACGTGTTGAAAATGTGGAAGATGTTGTCAATGTGGGCGACGAAATTATGGTTAAAGTTATCGAAATTGATAAACAGGGTCGTATTAACTTGTCCCGCAAAGATTGCTTAAAATAACTATCACTTGAAAGAGGAGTCCTTAGATGGATATACGTGGATTTGAAGTTGTATCACAGTTTGAAGATAAAGATATAGCTTTACCAAGACGGAAAACAACGGAAAGCGCGGGCTACGATATTGAATGTGCGGAAGCCGTAACAATTGCGCCCGGCGAAATGAAGTTGGTGGCTACAGGCTCAAAGCGTTTATGAATTACGATGAATATTTGGCGATTCATATTCGTTCCAGCATGGCTATTAAACGGCACCTTATGCTCGTGAATAGTACCGGCATCATTGACAGTGATTATTATAATAATGAAGAAAACGAAGGTCATATTCTGATTGCCCTTATTAATATGGGGAAAGAAGAAGTTCAGCTTGAAAAAGGCGAACGCGTGGCCCAGGGCATTTTCTCCAAATATTTAATCGCTACCGATGACGATGCCACCGGTATCCGTAAAGGCGGTATCGGCAGTACCGGTAATAATTAGGTAATAAAACTCCATGACACTACGCTCAGCTTGCTGAGTGTGGTTGCCGTGGAGTTTTTTGTTATATTTTGAGTTCAGCCATAGAAATGGCTCTTTGTCAAATTTTGGGGCGCTAAAGAGTCTATGCACTTTGAGGAAGGACATGCGACATAACTGTTGCGTGTCCTTTTCTGCATTGATGAATAAAATCCGGTTACGGAAGTAGTGGAAGTTTGAGTTATAGGACAAAAAGTGTGTGTAAAAAGTGCTGTAAACCTAGAT